>Ga0172382_10000661_pt1 | contig 64766 bp, 59 predicted proteins | sample Leawel138RmetaG_FD_122245 | JGI IMG/M metagenome (GOLD analysis project Ga0172382, IMG submission 122245) | Leachate microbial communities from a municipal landfill in Southern Ontario, Canada - Leachate well 138R metaG | ecosystem: Engineered > Solid waste > Landfill > Unclassified | place...
CGCTGTCTTGGCGATGGTCTGGTTGATGACCATGGCCGTGATGGTCGCGCCGCTGATCGCGTCCACGATCGCCATCCCCTCGGCCGGTCGGCCGCCGACCTTGATGCGGTCGCGCACGTCGATACCCTGATACTGTGCGACATAGGCGTGCAACTGCTGCTCGGAGACGCCGGCCAGCAGAATGGGTTCCTCGTGATGCACGATGCGCACACCGGCGATGTGGCCCTCGAGGTCCAGCGCGACCAGGGTGCTGATGGGTTTGCCGGAATACGCCGGGATGGGCAGGATGTGATCGGTCAGATACACGTAGCCGACCACCCGGCCGGCCGCGTGCACCTCCGCGGCCGGCGGTTCGCCGGCAAGTGGCCCGATGTGGTCGGCGGCGGGGAAGAACGCCTGTACCAGCACATAATAGCGGCTGATATCGCCACCATCGTCCGGCACCGCATTATCGCTGGCGTCGCCGGTGCCGGCGGCGATGGCGGAACCCGTCACGATGGCGAGCAGCAAGGCACACCACCAGAGCACTCGCAACGGCACGGTGACGGGTCCGGTGCTCATACGGCGAACACCCAGGGATTCCGCGTCAGTGCCACGCCGACGATGTAGGCGAACACGAGCAGTGCCGCGAACCAGGCGGTGATGCGCGTCGCCCGGTTGGGGCCGCGCCGTAGCGCAAACATGCCGATCAGGATATAGGCCAGCAGGGCGACGACCTTGGCGGTCAGCCAGGGCTCGACGAAGGGATACTGACGGCTCAGGAACACCAGCGTCAGCGCGCTGGCCAGCAACACGGTATCGATGATGTGCGGCAGCACCCGCACCCATCGCTGCGCGAGCCGCGCGGGCGCACGCATCATCCACAGGCCGCGCACAAAGAACAGCGAAATGCTCATCAGCATGCTGCCGACGTGCACCGCCTTGATCAGGCCATAGAAGCTCATCGAATGGCGGGTACCGTCTCAGACCGGGCGGCTGGCGTTGCCCGTCAGCGGGGCCGGGCGCGCAATGTCACTGAGGGCGTCGATATTGGTCAGGCGCACGCGCCGGCCCTGACTTTCCACCAGGCCATCCTCCTGCATGCGCTTGAACAACCGGCACAGCGTCTCCACGGCGATACCGAGATAATTGGCAATATCCTTGCGCGACATCGGCAGCTGCAGATCGACGCCACGGGTATGCGTCCACAGCGACGGGCCGGCCAGACTCAGCAGGAAGGTCGCGATACGCTGCTCCGCCGCCTGGGTGCGCAGCAGGATGGACAGGCTTTGTTCGTGACGCAATTGCTCACCCAGGGCCCGGATCACCTCCATCTGGAAGTCGCGCTGGCGGTCGGCGAACCCAGGCGCCCGGCTCGGGTCGAGGCGGCACACCAGCGTTTCGGTGAGTGCCTGGGCGGTGTAGGTGTACGCGCCGCAGTCGACCGCCTCCAGACCGACGGTATCACCTGGAAAATGAAAGTCGACCAGCTGCGTGGCGTTCTGCCCGAGTTGCGCGTAGGTCTTGATGGCGCCGGAGGTGACGGCGTAGACACCCTGGAAACGGTCGCCGGCGTGGAACAGCGTCTTACCGCTGCCGACACGACTGCGCTGCACGAAACTCCGGTCGTCCTGATCCGATTCGAGCACCGCACAGACGCCGTGCAGGCTGCATTGCTTGCAGGCCACGCGGGCCTGACCGAGCGGGGTGGTCACTTCGCGCAACCACGATTCGGCTACGGCTGTCTGGGCTTGGGTCATCGTCATTCCTCCTGCAACGCGGTCATGGAGTCAGGGACAGGGCGATTCCTGCGGGGCATCTTGCGGCCTGCATATATTCAGCCGAAATGCGCATCGACCACCTCCAGCAGTGCGGCGGTGGTCTCCACATCGTCGGTCAGTGGTTCGACCAGGGCGGTACGGCAGGCCTCCAGCGGGTCCATGCCTGCCTTGATCAGGGTGGCGGTGTAGACCACCAGGCGGGTCGAGGCCGCCTCTTCCAGATCGTGATCCTTGAGGGCACGCAGACTGTTGGCGAGCCCGACCAGGCGCCGTGCCAGCAGCGTGTCGATACCGGTCTCGGTCTCCACCACGGCCTGCTCCAGTTCCGGCTTGGGAAACTCGAAGCGCAGGGCCAGGAAGCGCTGCCGGGTGCTGGGCTTCAGGCCCTTGAGCAGATTCTGATATCCGGGGTTGTACGAGACCACCAGCATGAATTCCGGCGGCGCCTCCAGCAGTTCGCCGGTGCGCTCGATGGGCAGGATACGGCGATCGTCGGTCAGCGGGTGCAACACTACCGTGGTGTCCTTGCGTGCCTCGACCACCTCGTCCAGGTAACAGATCGCACCCTCGCGCACGGCGCGGGTCAGCGGCCCGTCATTCCAGAAGGTGGCACCGTCACCGATGAGGTGGCGGCCGACCAGATCGGCGGCACTCAGATCGTCGTGGCAGGACACGGTGTAGAGCGGCCGCCCCAGACGCGCGGCCATGTGGCGCACGAAGCGGGTCTTGCCGCAGCCGGTCGGTCCCTTGATCAGAACGGGCAGTCGGTTGCGATAGGCGTGCTCGAACACACCGATCTCGTTGGCCTGCGGCCGATAGAACGGTAACTCGCCGCTGGACGTGCGCAGGGGTCGAGCAGGGGCATCCATGGGCATCTCCGGGAGCATCTCCGGGGGCATTTCGGGGCGCATCTCCGATAGTCGGGCCGAATGCGGACGCCACCATGAGACAGGAGCGGCACCGGGACCGCCTTGACATAAATCAGGCCGCCCCGATCCTGACCCCGGGCGGGGCGGCACGCCGCGGAGCGATGCAGCGTAACATGCTGATTATGCTTGTATTTTAAATAATTTGGCGTCTCTTTAACAGACCGTCATGCGCCTTCCTGTTGAGCGGGCGTTGAAAGAGCGCAGCGGCAGATTACCGCCGGGCGGGGACTTTGTCAGTCCCCGCCCGGTGGCCTCAGACCGACACCGCCTCCGCGTCCTTACGGCCGACGAAGAAGCTCAACAGGTACAGCACCAACCCGATCAGGAATACCAGGCCCGCGCCCTCGCGCATCCAGTAGAACAGCGCGATCTTGTCCTGCACCACCATATAGGCCTGCGGGGCGTCGCTGTAGCGTTGCAACCAGACCTGCAGCACGCCGGCGGCGGTGAGGAAGAGCACGATGAACACCATGGACACGGTCATCAACCAGAACGACCACATCTCCACCACCTGTGACTTGGGGCTGTTGGCCGCGGCCCGCCCGCGCATCATCGGCATGGCATAGGAGATCATGGTCAGCACGATCATCACATAGGCGCCGTAGAAGGCCATGTGACCGTGGGCCGCCGTGATCTGGGTACCGTGGGTGTAGAAGTTCACCGGGGAAAGCGTGTGCAGGAAGCCCCACACCCCTGCACCCAGGAAGGCCATCACCGCGGTGCCCAACGCCCATAGCGTGGCCGCCTTGTTGGGGTGGTTGCGGCGCCGCCGGTTCACCATGTTGAAGGCGAACACCGTCATCATGAAGAACGGGATCGGTTCCAATGCGGAGAACACCGAACCCCACCACTGCCAGTACTCCGGTGCACCGATCCAGAAGTAGTGATGGCCCGTGCCGATGATGCCGGTGATCAACGCCATCGCGACGATGATATACATCCACTTTTCGATGACCTCGCGGTCCACGCCGGTGATCTTGATGAGCACGAAGGCCAGGATCGCCGCCATGATCAACTCCCACACGCCCTCCACCCACAGATGCACCACCCACCACCAATAGTACTTATCCTTCACCAGGTTGGTGGGGTTGTAGAAGGAGAACAGGAACAACACCGCGAGACCGACCAGACCGACCATCAGTACCAGGCTGACGCTGGTCTTGCGGCCTCTGAGGATGGTCATGCCGACATTGAACAGGAAGCCGAGGACCACGACGACGATACCCAGCTTGGTGATGGTCGGTTGCTCCAGGAACTCGCGGCCCATGGTCGGCAGCAGGTCGTTACCGGTCATCTTCGCCAGGCCCGCGTAGGGTACCAGCAGATAACCGAGGATGGTGAGTACGCCGGCGGCCAGAAAGACCCAGAACAGCAGCAGCGCCAGTTTGGGGCTGTACAGTTCCGTCTCCGCCTCCTCCGGGACCAGGTAATACGTCGAGCCCATGAAACCGAACAGCAGCCACACGATCAACAGATTGGTGTGCACCATGCGCGCCACGTTGAAGGGGATCTCCGGGAACAGAAAATCACCCACCACATACTGCAGGCCCATGATCAGCCCAAAGATGATCTGGCCCACGAACAATATGATCGCGGCGACGAAATAGGGTTTTGCAACCGCTTGTGATTGATATTGCATGACCTGATTCTCCCTCAACCTTCAATATTCGGCGGCCAGCCGGCAGCATCGATCTCGGAAACGTATTTCAGGAACGCGACCAACGCGTCCAGCTCTTCGTCGTTGAGATTGAACTGCGGCATCTGCCGGCGCCCGGGCGTCCCGGTCGGCTGGATCTTCATCCAGATCTTGATGAAGTCGCCGCCGCGGCGCGGGTAGACGTTGGCCAGCTCGGGTGCGAAATAGGCACCCTCGCCCAATATCGAGTGACAACCGACGCAGTTGTTTTCTTCCCAGATTTTTTTGCCCAGCACGACCTGCGGCGTGATTGCGCCGCGATTGTCGCGATCGGGCAGCGCCCGTTCAGTGTCGTAGGTCAAGGCCAGGAACAACAGGATGAAGAACACGCTGCCACCGTAGAAGATGTTGCGCGCCATTGATTTTGTGAACGTGCCACTCATAACCCAGACTCTCCAGCAGAGGGAATGTGGGTGCATGGTAAGGAGCGGCGGTGTCAGGCCGCCTTGATATGCGTCAACAATTGTTATGGTATTAACTGTGCGGGTATTGACATGGCGGTGGTTGTGCCGGTGGGCGCGCGTCAGCGGCGTGTGCGCAGCATGGCGTGGAAGACAACGAGCAGGAAGATCAGACCGCCGATGATGGCGACCAGACCGCCCAGGCCCATCATACCCATCGAGATAATGCGCTCGAGCGAATCCAGGCCCTGGGCCGCGCCCGCGGTCTTGCGCTGCACACCGTAACCGCCGGACCACGCCAGCCCGACGATATGTACCAGCTGGCCCGTCGCATAGATCCAGCTCTGGCGTACTGCCCAGCGTTGCGACGGTGCGGCAAAACCAAGGCGCGGCAGCAGCTGATAGGTCATGCCCATGAATGCCAGGGTGATGCCGACGATGCAGCCGTGATAGTGCGCCGGCACCGTGACATTGCTGCCGCTGATGAGAAAACCGATGACACCGCCGATACCGAACAACAGCACCGAGGTGGTCAGGGCCGCGCGTTCCGCACGTACCGATTGCGGTGCTGCCGCGGCCTTCCACAACCCCGCCAGCAGCGCGATGCCGATCCACAATGAGGCGAGGCTGCCGCCGAATTCCATCTGCCAGGTAAACAGCCGGCGATGCTCCATGGAATTCACGTCGAAGGCGAGGTAGATCACCGGCGTGGCGAACACCGCCAGCAAGCCCCAGGCGAACAGGAACACCACCACGCGCGGCCCGGTGTACACCGGCACGCCGGAGACGCTCGCCAGCCACAGCCACGCGACCAGCATCAACTGAGTGTGGGTGAACTGCAGCACATGGCCGCCGCCCCAGAACAGCAATTCGAAGTATTCACCGCCCTGGATGAAGGGCGGCATCTTGAGGTACGACCACAGCAGTGCGATGAAGGCCATCGCCGTCGTGACCACGGCGGTGTTCAGGCCAAAGCGCAACGCGCCCGTGCCGGAGATCTGCGGCCCGATCGGTGGTGAAAACAGCAGCGAGCGCAGCACCAGCAGGGCGATACCGGCACCGAACAGCAACAGCGCGACAAAGAACAGCGGTTGCTGCAGGACCGGAATATAGTTGCTCATCAACGGATGGGCGTCGCCGGTGAAAGGTGTGATCGCCATGAGCAGTGCGCCGGCAGCTGCCAACAACAGCGCCAGCATGCCGCAGGCACGGCAACGCGTCGCACCGTTCACACTCCAGAGCACGCCTGCGAAGGCCAGGAACCAGACCAGCACCGACAGATCGACATGCACGACCAACGCGGCATGGAAGAAATCTGCGAAGGGGATGATGTCCTGGAGATAGGGCGTGCGTGCCAGCACGATGAGCACGGCCAGGAAACCGGAAAGGGTCAGTGAAAACAGCCCCAGGAACAACCAGCGGCGTGCCTGCGCGCGCGCAACGTCATCGGTGAGCGGGATGATATAGGATGTGCTTTGCATCGGCGGTTGCCTGTTGCCTGGGCCGCCGCGCACTGCCGGGGCCGGCGCTGCCGGCGACCCTCAATGCAGCACGAAGCCGCGATTCGGATTGAAGTCGATCACCAGGATCTGATTGGGTTTCAGGTCGATCTCGGCACTGTGCTCATAGACCCCGTCGGGACGGTGGACGTCGTCGTTGAGATAGAGTGCAATCGTATGTCGTCCGGGAGACAGCAGGATCTTATCGTAGACGTAGGCGTTGCCATCGCTGGAGAATCCGGTCGGTTGCAGGGTGCGATCATAGCGGACTTCACCGTCGACCATGAAGCGGACCACCAGCGGTGAGCGCTCACGGGAGCAATCGAGGGGATTGCGCATATTCGGCGGCAGTTTAGCAAGTTCCTCGGCGCTACGCTCACGACACTCGGTCACGCGCTTACCGGAGTGGGCAAAGCTTAGCGTAACCACGGCATCGCCGGAAGGGTGCGGCGAATAGGCCGGCGCCACGGCGAAGTACCCGATCATCGCGGCGAACGCGGCATACGCGACAAGCTGGCCGGCAAGCCGTACCGGGTTGAAAGACGACCTAGCCATGGGCTGTCTGTCCCTGCGATGGATTTTCGAGACCGCGCAGTTGCTCGATGAATGTACCCAGCTCACGCCGTACCCGTGCGGCGTCGCCGGCCGCGCCCCAGGCGATGTGCACCCGCTGTGCGTCTACATTGCCGCGCAGATGCGGCTCACGCTGGCCGGCGATGCGCGCCTCGGTCCAGGCGCCACCCTGACGGAAGAAGCAGTCCCCCGTGTTGCAGCCGGTGAGGAACACCCCATCCGCACCCTCGCGGCGCAGTGCGAACTCGATGAAGGACGGTGGCAGATTGCCGGTACAGGGCAGGCTGACGGTTGCGACTTCGGCACCCGCCCAGGCATGCACGTCGATGGCATGGTCGCAACCGTAGACCAGCACTTTGATCGGTGCCTGCACGGTGTCGAGGGCCGCACGGCTGGCGCTGCGCATGTCGCGTATCGGCAAAGTCGGCATATCGATGCCCGAGACCAGCTGCTCGATGCTGCGGAACGGGGTCGACGACGGACAGGCGCCGGCACAGATACCGCAGGCGGTACACAGCGCGGGGTCGACGACGGCGATCTCCTTATAGCGGGAACCATCATCGCGCGGGTGCATGATGACGGCACCGAACGGACAGTCCGCGACACAGCGGCCGCAGCCGTTGCAGTTGCCCGGGTCCACCACCGCCGCCGGCGCCCGCCGTAGCGGCGGCATCCAGGGCAGCAACGACAGCAGCAGACTGGAACCGACCAGCACACCCCAGAACAGCAGTGGCGAACCGTAGTCCAATAACGGATAGGGCAGCATGTAGAACCAGTCGAAGGCGAGATCGTGCGGTGCCACGGAGAGATCGGCCGGGGCGTGGCTCACCGCGGGTCGCAACAGTGACAGCACCAACAGCATCGCGAGACTGCCAATCGCCAGCCGCAGCGGTGGATTGACCCGCGGGTGGCTCAGGCGCATCACATGAAACCAGATGCCGAATACCAGGGCGATCGGGATACCGAGCAGGTGCAGGAATGCCAGCAGGGTGAAGAACCGGTCGCTCAGGCTGTCGGGCGTGAGGAAATTGCGCGCCATCGGATCGGTGAAGATGGGCAGCGCGTCGAACAGCTCCGAGGTCGCCAGCGCGATATACTGCGCGAACTGGTCCCAGACCAGCCAGTAGCCGGTGATGCCCAACGGGAACACCATCCACAGCAGCGGGATGCCGGTGAACCAGGAGAACCAGCGTGCGCCCCGGTAGCGCCCGGAGGCGAATTCGCTGAGCATGTGCAGTGCCAGGGTGATGATGGCGGCATCGGAGGCATAGCGGTGCAGACTGCGCATGACACCGCCCAGGTACCATTGCTCGTGGGTCAGGTAGTCGACCGTCTGGTAGGCACCGAAGATGCTGGTCTCGAAGAAGACGAATACATAGATGCCGCTGACCAGCACCACCCAGAAAAAGAAGATGGTCAGCGCCCCGAGCCAGTGCAGGGGGTTGTCGTTCGCGCCGAAGGCCCATTGCAGGCCGCGCCGTAACGGCTCGAGCAGGAATCGAGGCACTGCCTGTACAGTCTTCAACATGGAATCGGATCCTCGCCGCGCGCCGTGTACCGAACGCAATCCCAGGGCGCACGCTAGACCCGCCACCCGGTTCGCCGCCTTGATGTATATCAAACGCTACGGGCGCGGCGTGCCTCGTGGATCAGGAAAGCGGCGATAGCGACGATGATGAGCCCGCCAATAGTCATACCAATATAGATGGAATAGTCGTACCGATAGGCGCCCGTGGCCGGGTCGTAGGTCACGCAGTACATGCGCACCCGGTTACTGATCTGGGTGAGCACGCCATCTTCCGAGGTCGTCCCGAAGACGAGTCGCTTGAGTGGTTCGATCAGCCAGGGTGCATCGATGACATCGCCGTAGACCTGCCGGTGGACACGGCCGTCGGCATCCAGGATGGTCGTCTGCAGCAGATGATCGAAGCCATTGGGTGAACGCTGGTAGGTGAAGCCCAGATCACGGGTCAGCGCCGCCACGGTTGCGGCATCGCCGCTGACAAACTGCCAGTCTGACTCCCGCACACCTTGTTCGATAGCGAACGTCGCCATGGCGGACGGCGTATCGACCGGCGTATCGAACCCGATCGTCAGTACCGCGAAGCTGTCATCGCCCAACACCGCGCGCCCGGCGCGCACCGTCTTGGCAAGCGATCGGGTAGTCATGGAGCAGATCTGATAGCAGCTGCTGTAGACCAGGCTCACGACCACCGGCCGACCGCGCAGATCGGCGAGCCGGACCTCGCGGCCATCGGCCGTGGTGAACCGATAGTCGCCGACCAGACGGCCGACGGCCGCCTGGCTGAGCGCATAGGCGGCATCACCGTCAAAGACCGGCTCGGCCGGCGCAGCAGGTGGGATTACGGCCGGTACCTGTGTCGTGACACCCGCCAGCAGCAACGCGGCAACGCCCGACATCAGATGCCGCCGTAGCGGGTGTACGGACATGAACTCACTCCAGGCGAGCGGATGGCTCTCTAGACGGCTGCCACCAGCTGCATATCCAACATCGCGCCGCTCAACACCAGCGTAAGCTGGACGAGTGACGCATGAAAGCTGGCCATGGCAGTGGCACGGCCAGGGGCGCGCAGCATACGCAGATTGGCGCGCAGGAACAGTGCTCCGCCGATCAGTGCAGCCGCGAGGTACACGCCGCCCATACCGAACCAGAAGGGTACCAGTGTGGCGGTCACCAGCAGGATCGTATTCATCAGCACCATGCGCGCGGCGTCGCGGTCGCCGATCACCACCGGCAGCATCGGCACCCGCGCACGTGCATAGTCCTCGTGCATGGCGATGGCGAAGCTCCAGAAGTGCGAGGGCGTCCACAGGAACAGCACCAGGGCGAACAGCAGTGGCAACACCTGCAGCTCCGACGTCACCGCCGAGGCGCCGGCCAGAATCGCGAAACTGCCGGCGAGGCCGCCGATGACGATGTTCATGGGCGTGCGGCGCTTGAGCCATACGGTATAGACGACGCCATAGAAAAATGCGCCGAGGAAGACATAGAACGCAGCCGTGAGATTGGTCGCCCAGGCCGTGGCCACGACCGACAATGCCAACATTCCCGCCAGCACCAGCAGCCACGCCGGACCATGCGTGAAGACGCCGCTGACGAAGGGGCGGTCGCGCGTACGGCGCATCACGGCATCCAGGTCCCGCTCCATGTACTGATTGAAGCCGCCGGCTGCGGCCGCAGACACCAGCACCGCCAGCCCGACGACCGCGATCTGCCACGCCGCCAGCGCCGGACCGGGTGTCACCGCAATGCCCGCCAGGGCGGTGAACGCGATGGTCGAACCGATACGCAGCTTGCAGACGTTACCGAAGGCACGGCACAGGGCATAGATGCCGGGCCGGGACGCGGAACGCGGCAGAACGGATTCCGATACACCCATGATGTTAGCCCTCTCGTCGAACCCATCAATGCTGGTTGCCCACCGCTCCGTACCCGCCCCGTATCCGTCGGATACAGGACCGGGTACGGGGCGATGTCGCACTCAGCTGAGCGGCCAGACCGATGCCAGGTACTTCCAGTTGATGGCGTAGTACACCACGAAGGTGGCCAGGAACAGCAGGGCCAGGGCGAACGTGCCGGGTGCCTCGAAACCCGCCACGCCGATACTGCCATGGGTCTCGATGGGCGAGGCGCGCAGCGCCACCGTGCGCTCCGTACCGTAGCCGGGCACGTCGATCTTCTTACCGAAGAGGATCGAACCCACGGTGATCAGAATGTATGCCGCCCCGCCGACGACGGCGACGACCGCGCTGATCCCGACCAGACCCATCAACAGATAGGCACTGCCCGGATACTCATAGCCCAGCGCCGAACCGGTGAAGGCCATGTCCCAGTGGCGGCGCGACACGCCCAGCGTGCCGGCACCCATCATCACCAGGGTGAAGAACGCCATGCCCAGCCCGAACAGATAGGGCTGCCACCGCGCCAGGCCCTTCCAGATCACTTCCCGTTTGAACAGCGTCGGGATGAGGAAGTACGTCAGCGCCATGAATGCCAGCGTCGTGCCCACCACCACGGTCGCATGGAAGTGGCCCGGGACATAAATGGTGTTGTGGATGATGATGTTGATCTGCTCCGTGCCCATCACCACGCCGGTGATACCGCCGAGGAAACCGAAACCGACCAGCGAGATGAACATCCCGGAGAAGACCGGGTTACTCCAGGGCGCCTTGCGGAGCCACTCGAACAGGCCCTTGTTGAGACCCTTGCGGCGCTGTGCAACCTCGATGGCGCCGGGCACGGTCAGGCCGTGAATCATGCTGGCCAGCACCGCCAGGTACATCGCGTAGCTGGTGTTGAAGATCTTCCACTCCGAGCTGACGCCCGGATCCACCAGCAGGTGATGCGCCGAGGCGAACTGCAGGAACAGGATGTACAGCAGAAAGGCACCACGACTGACGCGCTCCGACATCGGCCGCGCACCGAATACGACGGCGGCGATGAGGTACCACACGGACACGTGCGCGGCGACGTTGATCTGCTGCGAAGAGTGGCCCAGGCCCCACCAGATCAACCGGTACATCAGCGGATCGATGTGACTGATGTAGCCGATCGACCACATCCAGGTCGGCACCAGGATGATCGCGCCCGAGGCGATGGTGAATACCGCGATGATCGCTGCGGTGATCGCACCCATGGTCACCAGCGGTACCGAGCCCTCATAGGTGCGTTCCGCCTTGGCCACGACCAGCGTGCCGAAGAACACGAAGCAGCCGATCAGCGCGCCAACGGCGAACAGGATCAACCCGAGATAGAAATTCGGGTTGGCCGGCATCGGCACGTAGGACGTCATCATGACACTGGAATCGCCCTTGAGGATCGCCCAGTTGGTGGCCACTGCACCGATGATCATCAACGCGAAGGCCAACCAGGCGATGCGCGGCGTCGCTATGCGACAGCGCAACAGGGTCGAGGAACAGAAATACAGGATGGCGATTTCGAAGAAGATGAGCCAGAAGATCAGCATGTCGACGCCGTGCGCCGTCAGTGCCTGGTAGAACTCCATCGCTGGCAGCAGGTGCACTGCCGGCCAGCGCGTCAGCGCCACCAACAGAGCAAGAATACCGCCGATGAGCAGGAACACCACACCGGCGACGGCGTTGGCCTTGATCAACATCTCGGCGGGTTTGTTGTATTGCAGACCGGTGCTGGGACAGGTCCTGTACAGTGCGTTGGTTGCCATCGTCTCCCCCTTACTCAACGACGTAAATCTTGCCGAGCATCGTATGATGCCCGATGCCGCAATATTCATTGCAGACGATTGTGAACTCACCCGATGAGTCCGGCGTGACGGTGATCACCATCTCGTAACCCGGAATGACCTGCATGTTCACGTTGATGGGCTGCAGCGAGAAGCCATGCTGCCAGTCCATGGAGGAGAGATGCAGGCGGTAGGTCTTATCGCGCTCCAGCTCCAGCAGCGGCCACCACTCCCACAGCCGTGCGATGAGATAGATATCGGAGTCCGCTGGCGGATGCACCACCGGGATCGCACGCTCGGTCTCGGTGCGCACCGTGTACTTGTCGACCATCTCCTGGGTCTTGGCCGCGAAACGCTCCGGCGTGGTGCGATAGGCCTCGTTGGAAATGTTCTGCTTGCCCACCACATGCCAGAACGGCATCATCGCGAACATGAACAAGCACCAGATCAGCGCCAGAACAATCCAGGCCCCCTCGACACGGTCGATCGGCTGTTTCCACCACAGTCGTTCGGCCGGTGGTTGCAGTGCACTCATGATATCTTCCCCTTTGGTGGTATGCCGTTTGCCGGTTCTTCTGGCGCTACGACGGATGGCTCGATTACGGTGCGATCGGGATGGTCACGATCTCCATCACGCCCCACAGAATGTAGAATACGGTCGGCATGACCACGCCAATGAACAGCAGCAGGAAGGGGTTGTCGAGCACCTTCTGCATCACCGGGATGTCAGCCTCGTCGTTGATTTGATCGGTCATGACACATCACCCTCCAAGATCTCGACTGCAACAGGTAGTTACGCTGGGACTCACGCCGGTAGCATAGAAACATGGGGTGGTACAACGACTTGATCTTGGTCAAGACGGAAAAGCCGATCGACAAACAAGGTGACATATGCAAATTATTAGTTATTTAACTGACTCTAATATTGGCTCGGACGCCGCCCGCGGCCGGCGCACACCGGGGTGGGCACGGCCCGCGCGGCGACTGCTGCTGGTCTCGACCCTGCTGCTGGCCGGCTGCGAGTCCGCGCCACAGCCCCCGGCCACGGTATTCGCCTTCGAGCGCCTCGATGAGACCGGCGCCGCGTACGCAGGTAGCGGCGATTTCGCCACCGCGCCCTGGCAGTGCGTGCGTGACCTCAATACCGGGCTGGTGTGGGAGATGAAGACCACCGCGGCCGGGCTGCATCATAGCGACAACACCTACAGCTGGTATGCCCCGGACAACGAACACCAGGACGGCCATGATTACCGCGGCACCTCGGACGGTGGTCAGTGCACGGGATCGGATTGCGACATCAGCGCCTATGTGCAGGCGGTCAATGCCGCGGGCTGGTGCGGCTTCAACGACTGGCGCATGCCGAGCAAGGATGAGTTTGCGACCATCAGCGACCCGCGACTGCCGCTCAAGCGCCCCACCATCGACGCCACATACTTTCCGGATACGCAGGTCGGTGAATACTGGACGGCGAACGACTACGCCTTCAAGTACGACGCCGCCTGGGCCTGGCATTTCGAGTTCTCGCACGATCGCGTCGATTGGAAGAAGACGCCGAAGTATGTGCGCCTGGTGCGTGGCACACTGCTACCGCCGATACCTGCAGCGCCCCCGGCCCCCTGAACGGATCCACATGACCCGTACTCTGACCCGCATCGCGGCCCTCGCTTTCGCGCTGGCCGTGTTGCTGATCGGCGTCAGCGCCTATATCCGCCTCGCCCAGGGTGGTCTCGGCTGTGCGCCCTGGCCGGACTGCTACGCCCTGCTCGGCGAGCCGCCACGGGCCTTCCCGGTCGCCAGCTTGCTGCATCGCGTCAGTGCCAGCCTGCTCGGCATACTGGTACTGTTGCTGACCGTGGGCGCATGGCGGCAACGGCAGGGCAGGATGCTGTCCATCGTCATCCTGGCAATCACCATCGCGCTCGCCGCGCTCGGCGTGCGCTCGGGCGGACTGCTCATGCCGGCGGTGGTACTGGGTAATTTCTTCGGTGGGTTGTTGCTGGCGACACTGCTCGGCGGATGGCTCCTGCGGGGACGCGGCACAGATACCGTGGCCATCCCGGGACGCGCGGCGCCGCTGGTGCTGCTCGTTCTCAGTGCTGCGGTCATCGCGACCGGCATCGGCAGCAGCGCCTTCTATGGCAACGCCGTCTGCCCGACGCTGTTCGACTGCGGCACGCTGCACTCGCCGCTGCAGCTGGGATGGTTCGAGCCGCTCGCGCTGGATGCCGGGGGGCACGTGGTCACGCCCGCCGGCGCCGCCACGCTGCAGTGGCTGCACCGACTGTCCGGTGTGGCACTGATGGCCGGATTCGCGCTGCTGTTGTTCACGCTGCGCCGCTATCGGGCCGGTGCCCTGGCAGGCCTGGCGGTGACCTCGATGGCTGTGTTGATCGGCCTGACCGCGACCGGCGGCGGCGTGCCGATCGCCGCGGCGGTCATCCACAGCCTGTCGGGGCTCGCCCTCATGCTGGTACTGCTGCCGATACTGCGACGCCGCCGGGGCACCCACCCGGGGCGGTGATTCAGCGGCACGGCCGTCCGATGAGGGGATAGCGGTATTGCTTGCCGGCCATGGCCTTGGCCAGACCGATGACGCCGAGCATCACCAGGGTCGTATGGCAGATGGAGAAATACAGTACCAGCATCACCCAGGTATAGGGCGCGTCGTAACCGCCCAGCAGCAGGATCAGCGCATTGACCGCCAACAGCAGAACCGCGGCCCACAGGCTCGCCGCCAGGGTCTGCGCCAGGTGACAGCGCGCCAGCAGCGGTGCCGTCCGTCGAAAGCGCACATACAACACCAGCAACCCGAAGAAGCCGAAGAAGGGTAGCACCAGCAGGTTGATCAGATACAACACCTCGGCACCAATCGCCAGCTCCTGCCCGGGCAGATCGTCGTTCCCTTCCTCATGGCCCGGGCCCTCGGTCATCACTCCTCCTGGGGATGCCGGCGCGGCAGCCGGCTCACCCCCCGGCCACCGCGAAGGCGATGGCGATCAAGCTACCGATGGCGAGCAGCCAGCCTGTCAGCAGCATCCGCCACATGGGTGCGCCGCGCCGCAGTTGCATGAAGTGGTCGACCACCAGGTGGCCCTTGATCAGCGCGATCAGCAGCACCGTGATCACCAGGCCCATGCCCTCGTAGCCCAGCACCCCCAGAGTGAACGTCGTCAGCGTCAGCGCGACCAGTATGAGCCAGGTGCGTGTTGCCCCTGCGGATGAGCGTTTCGGTGTGTTCATCGCATCACATACACCAGTGGAAAGAGGATCAACCACACCAGATCGACCATGTGCCAGTAGGACGCACCGGTCTCGACTCCAGCGTGCTCCGCGGGTGTGTAGTCGCCGCGGCCGGCCTTCACTGCCACCACGGTCAGGATCACCATACCCAGCAACACATGCATGAAATGAAAGAACGTCAGCGATAGATAAAACATGTAGAACGTGTTGGTGCTCAGCGTCACGCCGGCACTGACCGGGACGCTGAACTCGAACAGCTTGACCACGACGAACACGCCGCCCAGCGCGACCGCAGCCCACAACCAGCGCGCGCACTGCAGCGGCAGGCCGCTACGTACCGCCGTCACGCCGCGCACGACGAAATAGCTGCTGGTGATCAGCACCAGGGTGTTGATCATCCCCGCACGGGTGTCGAGAAGCTGCTGATAGGTATCGAACAGCTCGATATGTTTGAGACGGGTGAAGGCGTAGGCGGCGAAGAAGGCACCGAAGGTGAGCAGCTCGGCGAGGATGAAGAACCAGATGGCGAGATCACCCGGCGGCCCCGAGGGGCGTGGTTGGGCGTCTGCATCGGTGGTGTACGTCATGGTATCTGTCCGCTGACCTGAGGCGCCGAGGGTGTGCGGTGGCTGCCGGGGCATAGTGTATGCAGGAACCACGGTGAGAATGCAAATATGCCCCGACTCACGCGCCGCTCACCGCCCGGACCAAACCCCAGCCGCCGCGGCACACGGTACCTCGCGCCGATGGCGGCACACACAGCAGCCCCTCAGAGGCAGGTTCAACCGGAGGCGTAGAGATCGATACCGGCCGGCAGGCTCAGATCCATGCAGATGGGCAGGTGGTCGGACACCGGACAGTCGAGTACCCGCACGTTATTCACCTGCAAGGTCGGCGTCACCAGGATATGGTCGATGTTGCGGTTCGGCCGCCAGCTGGGGAAGGTGTTCAGCCCGTGTACCGGCTCGGTCATGAGCGTGCGGTTGATCAGAAACTCCATCTCGCGGCTGCGGGAATGGAAGTTCAGATCGCCCATCATCACCACGTTGCGATGCTGATTGACCAGCTCGGCGAGATAGGACAACTGCTGCAGCCGGGTGCGCCGCCCCAGCGCCAGGTGGACGATGAAAATCACCAGCGACTGTTCGCCGCGACCGAAACGCAGTGCCAAGGTGCCGCGCCCCCGGATGGGCCCGGGTAACTTGTGCTCGACGATCTCGGTGCAGCGGAAGCGCGAAAGTACGCCAATGGCATGCTGGGCGAGCGGCCCGATACGGCGGTTGGTCTGGTCGTACCAGAAGGGGAATTCGGCCCGGTCGGCAATATACTGGGTGAGGTTGACGAAGCTGCTGCGCAAGCTGCCCGCATCGACCTCCTGCAGGCCGACGATATCGAAGTCGTTGCTGAGCGCGGCAACCCGGTCGAGGTTGGTGAAGCGCTCGCCGTGCGGCAGCACGTGCTTCCAGCTCTGCGTCAGGTAGTGGTGGTAGCGCTTGGTGCTGATGCCGGTCTGGATGTTATAGCTGAGCAGCCGCAATGGCCGGCCAGGCGCTGGGGCGTCAGCCACCCGGGGCGAGGCGGTATGCGGGGTGGTCTGGATCATATGGGGCATACCAGATTCCCAAGTTTTTCGGTCAACTTCAAATTCTCCCTATAGTCCACTGGACAATCGATGATAGATACAATGGGGTCGGCGATGGCCTTTTTCAAGGTCGGCAGAAGATCGGCGGCACGCTCGATGCGGTAGCCCTTGGCGCCGAACGACTCGGCGTACTTGACGAAATCCGGGTTGCCGAAACGGACATGTGAGGCGCGTTTGAAATGACTTATCTGCTTCCAGTCGATCAGGCCGTAACCGCCATCGTTCCAGATCAGGATGACGATCGCCACCCCTAAGCGGACAGCGGTCTCGATCTCCTGGGAATTCATCATGAACCCGCCGTCGCCGGTAACGGCCACCACGGCCCGGTCGGGATACACGAGCTTAGCGGCAACGCTGCCGGGGACTGCAATGCCCATGCTGGCGAAACCGTTCGAAATCAGGCAGGTGTTGGGATACTCGCAACGGAACATCCGTGCCATCCACATCTTGTGGGCACCTACATCGCAGATGACGACATCCTCGAAGTTCAGCGCGGTGCGCAGATCCCAGATGATCTTCTGCGGCTTGACCGGGAAGCCCTCGTCCCGGGCGTACTGACCCATTTCCTTCACCAGCGCCTCGCGCAGGGCGCGCATCGGCTGACCCTGGTGCGGCGCTGCCAGTTCGGCGATGCGCAGCAGGCTGTGCTTGATGTCGCCGACCACGCCCACCTCGATCATGTAGCTGGCATCCACCTCGGCCGGACTGGCGTCGATGTGGATGATCTTGCGGTCACGGGTCGGGTGCCACAGGAAGGGATGATATTCGACCAGGTCGTAACCGATGCAGATGATCACGTCGGCACGCGAGAAACCACAGCTCACGTAGTCGTTGGCCTGCAGCCCGGCACTGCCCAGCGCCAGCGGATTCTTGCCGAACGGCACCACACCCTTGGCCATGAAGGTGTTGGCGACGGGGATGTTGAGCCGGGCGGCGAAATCGGCGAGGTGTTTCCAGGCCCGCGCGCGGATCACACCGTTGCCGGCGAGGATGATGGGGTTGCGCGCCGCCGAGATGACCTCGGCGGCATACTCGACGCGATCGCGGGCCGGTTCCGGCGCCACCGGATGGTGCACGGGCAATGGCACATCATCGATGACCATCTTGGCGATGTTCTCGGGAAACTCGATGAAGGCTGCGCCGGTCTTCTCGGCCTGGGCGAGCTTGAAGGCCTTGCGCACCACCTCGGGGATGATGTTTGGCGTCAGCAGGCGCGAGGAATACTTGGTGATGGGCTGGAACATCTGTTCCAGATCCAACACTTGGTGCGACTCCTTGTGCAGCCGGTTGGTGTCGGCCTGGCCGGCGATGGCGACCAACGGCGCATGATCCATATTGGCGTCGGCCACGCCCGTGACGAGGTTGGTGGCGCCCGGCCCCAGCGTCGCCAGGCAGACACCCGCACGGCCGGTCAGCCGGCCGTACACGTCGGCCATGAAGGCCGCGCCCTGTTCGTGCCGGCAGGTGACGAACTGGATGGAGGAATCCAGCAGGGCGTCCATGACATCGAGATTCTCCTCGCCCGGTACGCCGAACACGAATTCGACGCCCTCGTTCTCGAGGCATCTGATGAACAGTTCCGCGGCCTTCATGGTGTTGTCCTTAAACGTGCGCACGGGTGACGATCCGTCCGCCGGTCCGCCGGTGGATGCGAACGGCCTCGTCGTCCGTGAGTCCAGGCGCGGTGCGGCGTCCGCTGCCGGCCCGGGTCAGCGCGCCTCACGTTCCTTGGCGACCAGCTCGCCGGCCACCTTGAGCATGCCTTCGTGGCTGCCGGCCTCGCTGGCGGAAGTGCGATACTTGCCGTTGATGACCAGGCTGGGCACACCGCTGATGCCGTAGCGCTGGGTCATCTGGCGCGCCCGGTTGATCTTGGCGGCCACGCCAAACGACTTGAAGGTCTTGCGGAATTCAGCCTCGTCCACGCCCTGCTGTACGAAGAACCGGGCCACCGAGTCCTCGGTCTCGAAGCGCTGGTTCTTCTCGTGGATCGCCTTGAACAGCGGCGTGTGAATCTTGTCCAGCACACCGAGCAGTTCGGCGGTGTAGTAGGCGCGTGCCAGGATCTCCCAGCGCGGACTGAGGATCGCCGGCATGCGCACGAACTGCACGTCATCCGGCTGTTTCTTCACCCAGGCCTGCAGCTCGGGTTCGAAGTGATAGCAGTGTGGGCAGCCGTACCAGAACAGCTCCACCACCTCGATCTTCTGCGGATCGGCCGTCGGCTGCGGCGCCGCCAGCGTCACGTAGTCGATGCCCTCGGCCAGAGAGTCGGACCGTGCCGGCGTAATGGCCATCACCCCCAACCCAAGCAACAACCCCAGCAGCGCAAGAAAACGTTTCATCTGCAGTCCTCAGTTAATGCCCGAAAATGTTCGTTGACCACGGAATCTGCCCGGAAGGATACGGGAAAACAGCACTATAACTGCCCGGGGCCATGCCGCCCGGCAGGCCGCGGGGTGTCAAGCATACGATTTTTCCGTGCCCGTCCGCGGATTCCGTGGCCAAAAGACCTTCTGTCTACAGCTCCCCGTACGAGTGCAGGCCGGACAGGAACATGTTCACACCGAGGAAGGCGAACAGGGTGACGAACAGACCGCCGATTGCCCACCAGGCCATCGGTGTGCCGCGCCAGCCCTTGGTCAGGCGCATGTGCAGCCAGGCGGCGTAGTTCAACCAGACGATCAGCGCCCAGGTCTCCTTCGGATCCCAGGACCAGTAGCCGCCCCAGGCCTCGGCCGCCCACAGCGCGCCGAGGATCGTCGCCACGGTGAAGAAGGCGAAGCCGAGCGCGATCGACTTGTACATGACGTCGTCGAGCATCTCCAGGCTCGGCAGCACGCTGCCGGTACCGCCACCCGGCCGTTGCTCCTGGCGATGGCGGAACAGGTAGGCGACGCCGACCATCGATGCCAGCGCGAAGCCGCCGTAGCCGACGAAGTTCGCCGGTACGTGGATCTTCATCCAGTAGCTCTGCAGCGCTGGCACCAGCGGCTGAATCTCGTGCGCACCGCGGTCGAAGGTGTACCACAGCAGGAAGCCCACCGCCGCCGAGATCACCAGCAGTACGAAGCCGCCCAGTGCGCGGGTGTGATAGCGACCTTCGTAGAACAGATAGAGCAGCGCCGTGATGACCGAAAACAGGATGAAGACTTCATAGAGGTTGCTGACGGGGATGTGACCGACGTCGTGGCTGATGAGATAGGACTCGCGCCAGCGCACCATCAAACCCACAAAGCCCATGGTCGTCGCCGACCAGGTCAGCGCCGTGCCGACCTTGCTGACGAACTCCGAGCGTGCGAACAGACCGATGAAATACGCCGCGGTCGCCAGCACATAGAGGGCGCTCATCCACATGATCGCCGACTGGCTGGAAATGAGGTACTTCAGGAAGAAACTGGTCTCGGCTGTGGCGAGGCTCCCCCCGTACAGGCTGATAGCCACCAGGCTCAGCACGGTCACCGCCAGGGAGTACGGACGCATCGGCTTCCAACCCCAGCCCATGGCGACCAGGGTGAGTGCCGAACCGGCGAGGATGCCGATCTCGTAGCCGTCCATCAGCCCGGCATAATACACATAGGCATAGGCGCTGCCGGCGACCACGAGCAGCGCCCAGATCCAATCGAAGCCGCTCAGTCGCCGCCACAGCGCGCGGTCGTCGAACTGGTTGAGCATTTCATCTTGCGTGACTGACATGGCAATTTCTCCCCTCGGCATCAACGACGGCCAACGCCTTCCCGGATCGGGGCCGGACAGAGTGTACCCCGATCCATTGAACTCAACCTGAACGGAGACGCACGTCCAGGGCCTGGATCAGCCGCTCGAACTGCCGGCGGAAGTCCCGCTGGTCGCGGTTGCCAGACCCCGCGAACAGGACCTCGGTGTGGCCGTCGCGCTCCTGCAACCTGACCCACAGCCGCCGGTGGCTGATATAGAACATTACGAAAACCCCTGCAATCAACAGGGTAAAACCCAGGTACACGATATTCTTGCCGGGTGCTCGCGCGATTTGCAACCCGGAGGCTTGGACGTGTTCGAAGCTGTTTAGTTGCAGGAAAAATGGTGATCCATAGCGCGGCAGCACGGCCAGGGCGTTGATGGCATCGTCGTAGAACTGGGCGTCGCGCTCGCTCACCCCGTCGCTCAGGTCCACGCCCTCGGCGTCCAGCACCTCGAAATAGAGGGCCGTCAGGACATTCCGCAAGACCTTGATATAGGCGTCCAGCACCTCGCCACGCCGCTCCTCGGGCACGGTCTGCTCGACCTGGGCGGCAACGGCGTCGAAGCCGCCGCGCGCGAACAGGCCCACCAGGCGCTGCATGGTGGTGGCGACCTCCTGGACGAGCGGGGCGTTGTCCGTCGGCGTCTCGCCGAAGGTCTCGCGGGTGGTCTGCAGCGCGACCGCCGCCACCCGCGCCTGATCCCGCAGCAGGGCGTTGAAGTGTACGAAGCGGCCCAGTCCGCCCTGCGGATCGGCCGGCAGGTGCAGGTACGAGAACGGCTCCGCGACCGAGGACCGCACGCCGCTCAGGAAGAACGGCCGGCCATCGAACTCCACCGGCAGCATGTAGTTCTCGTATTCGCGCGCCTCACCGGCGGCGTTACGCAACTTGAAGGTGAAGTTGGGCCCGAAATTGCGGAAGCGCTTGCCGGAGCCCTCGTCGGCTGGATTGATGTTGAACAGCCGGAAATCGTCCAGTTCCAGTGTCACCGGACCCTGACTGGTGTCGATCTTGAGGTTGTCGAATACCGCGCCTTCGAATGTCTGGCTGGCCACCGTCGCGCGGCCGAGGCCCCAGGCGTCGAATTTCATGCGCGTGCCGCCATCACTGAAGCTCGCCTGGTAGATCGCATAGCCTTTGTAGATCAGCGGATGATTCACGGCGATGGTGGCCTCGAGCGGCGGTTCGCCCGGCTCCGTGATCACCAGATCACTCTCGAACGACTTCGGCTGGCCGGACTCGTAATGCTCGATGCGGAAATCCCGGAGCTCGATGGAGAATGGCAGTGGCTGCACCAGGTAGCCGTCGCGCAGCCGCAGGAACAGGATGTTCGCGTTGCTGCCCTCCGGCACGGTGACGCTGCCGCGGAAAGACGGATTGCTCACCGGCAACCAGGAGTCGCGCGGGACCTGCGAGGCGGGGATGTCGCGGGTCTCGACCGTGATCCGGCCGGTGAGCTCCTTGAGTTTGAGCGGCAGGTTGCCGTCGACCAGCCCCCCGACACAGATGATGACAATGGCCGCATGGGTCAGCAGATAGCCCAGGCGGTTGCTCGCGCCGCGCATCGCGGCGATGACGGTGTGGTCGCCGTGCTCCTTGCGGCGCAGTTTGTAGCCATTGGCACGCAGCCCCATCGTGACCCGGCGCTCCACCTCGGCGGCCGGCAGCGCCAGCTGCCATTCATGGTTGGCGTGCATGGCGCGCAGCGATACCTCGCGCGCATTCAGCCGGTAGTTGCGCATGTCGCGCAGCATCTGCGGCGCGTTACGGTAGATGCAGACGCTGGTGGACACCACCAGGAAGGCCAGGATGACCAGAAACCAGCTGGCGCTGTAGACGTCGTACAACCCCAGGTCCTGGAAGGCCTCGAACCAGAACGGGCCGAACTTCACGATGTAGTTCTGGTAGGGCTCGTTCTGCTGGAGCACCGTGCCGATGACAGAGGCGATCGCCACCGCCACCAGCAAGGTGATCGCAAGATTCATGGAGCCGAGGAATTCCAGCAGGATGGTGCCCACGGACGGGCGACGGCTGGTACTCGGGGTGGGGCTTTGGCTGGGAGTGGACACGCGCACTACCTCGACGGGGGTCGGCGGCCATTGTACACCCACCGCTGCGGTGACTCGCCCCTCCAAGTGCTATGGAAACAAACAGAAACAACCATAAGGGTGGCCTGTGGCCACCCTTCGTGTTGACGGGTCACGGCCCGGTCTGGATCAGCGCAGACCCTGAATGTAGGAGGCGACCGCGCCCATTTCCTGGTCGGTCATGCGCGCGGCGATGTTCTGCATCATCTTGCCGGCGTCGTTGGTACGCTCACCGGCGCGGAAGGCCTGCAGCTGCAACACGGTGTAGGCGGCATGCTGGCCCTGCAGGCTCGGGAAATTCGCCTGCGGATTGCCGGCACCGTTGGGACCGTGACAGGCCATGCAGGCCGCGACGCCGGTGGTGGCATTGCCGCCGCGATAGAGCTTCTCGCCGGCAGCGACCAGTTCCGGATCGGCCTTGCCGCCGGCCAGGGTCTGACTGCTGTAATAGGCGGCGATGTCGGCCATATCTTCCTCGGACAGGCCGGCGGCCATCGGTGACATCAGCGGATTGCTGCGCTCACCGCCCTTGAACGCCTGGAGCTGCTTGACGAGGTATTTGGCGTGCTGGCCGGCGAGCGAGGGCCACTCGGGATTGGGGCTGTTGCCGTCGGCACCGTGACAAGCGATGCATGCAGCCGCCTTGGCCTTGCCGGCGGTGGCATCGGCGGCCTGCGCCGCCGGGGCCGAGACCAGGGCCACGGAAAGGGAGAGAGTCGCTGCGAAAACGAACCGGTTGTTCATGGTGAAACCAACTCCTGTAGCCTCGAGGCGATGCGGAAAGAGGGCGCTGGGCGCGGCCGGCCGGGCAGTCCCGACCCAGAGAGCCGCCATTTATACCAGTGACCCCCCCGCCGATTCAAGCGCGAAGCGATCGGCGCATGACAAGTACGGGGCGAGCGGCCACAATGCGCAGCCATGAAAAACCCCTTCACCGCCGCCGAATTCCTCACCAGCGCCGCCCGCCTCAGCCAGGCGCCGGCCGACACGGGCCGCGAGGCCGCCTTCGCCGGGCGCTCCAATGCCGGCAAGTCCAGCGCCCTGAATGCCATCGTCGGTCACAAGGGCCTGGCGCGCACCAGTAAGACGCCTGGCCGCACCCAACTCATCAATTTCTTTCCGGTTACCGATGACGCACGCCTGGTCGACCTGCCGGGGTACGGCTATGCGAAGGTGCCGCCGGAGGTGAAGGCACAGTGGGAACGGCACCTCACTGCCTATCTGCAGCAGCGCGAATCCCTGGTCGGCCTGATCCTGCTCATGGACATCCGCCACCCGTTGACCGACTTCGACCGGCAGATGCTCGCCTGGTGCCGCGACGCCGTGCTGGAGGTGCACGTGCTGCTCACCAAGGCCGACAAGCTCAAGCGCGGTGCCGCACAAAACACCTTATTGAAGGTACGCCGTGAACTCACCGGCCTGTACCCGCAGGCCAGTGTGCAGCTGTTCTCCGCTGTCGACGGTACCGGCCTCGACGCCGCCCGCGCCCTGCTCGCGACCTGGCTCGAACTGGGGCCATCCTGATGAAACCTTGAAGGTCGCGAGCGCCCGGACGACAGGCAAAAAGAAACCCCGGTATTCAAGGGGGGGAGTACCGGGGTCAACACCACCCGGCTTGGGGATACCGGGCTGGGGGGGTGATCCCGCACTAAGGGAGGAAGAGCGGGATCGAGAAACGTATTTTGTCTGAAATCTGTCGGTCACCTCGCACGCTGGCTGACCCCACCTTCCAATACCTGCCTTCAGTCTAGACCATGCCATCGGGCTATGAGTTCCGGCCCCGCGACAAACGATTCCACCATTCGGAAAACCACCGTTAACACAGAGCGTCGATACATTGGCGCCATCGCTGCCACCCATCCAACCGCTGTTTCGCACTTACCCAACCTTATCAATGCGCCTCATCCCAGTTGGCGCCGATACCCACATCGACCTCCAGCGGCACGAGAAGTTCCGCGGCCCCGCGCATGCGGCGCAGGACCCCGGACCGGAGCCGGTCCACGTCCGCCTCGGCCACCTCGAACACCAGTTCGTCGTGTACCTGCATGATCATGCGCGCCTGTACGTCACCCTCGCCCAGCCAGCGGTCCACATCGATCATGGCGCGCTTGATGATGTCCGCCGCCGTGCCCTGCATGGGTGCATTGATGGCGGTGCGCTCGGCGGCATTGCGGCGCTGCAGGTTGCGGACATTGATCTCCGGCAGATACAGGCGTCGACCGAATCCGGTTTCGACATAGCCCCGGTCGTGCGCCTGCGCACGGGTCGCATCCATATAAGCCTTCACACCGGGATAGCGCGCGAAGTAACGGTCCACGTACTCCTGCGCGGCACCGCGGTCGAGACCGAGTTGCTTCGCCAGGCCGAAGGCCGACATGCCGTAGATCAGGCCGAAATTGATGGCCTTGGCGGAACGGCGCTGCTCCGCCGTGACCTGCTCGCGCACCACGCCGAAGACCTCGGCCGCGGTGGCACGATGGATGTCCTCGCCGTCGGCGAAGGCCTGCAGCAGGCCCGCGTCCTGCGACAGGTGGGCCATGATGCGCAGCTCGATCTGAGAATAGTCGGCGGCGACGATCTGCTGTCCCGGCGGCGCGATGAAGGCCTGACGGATGCGGCGGCCCGCCTCGGTGCGCACCGGGATGTTCTGCAGGTTCGGATCGGTGGACGACAGGCGGCCGGTGGCGGCCACCGCCTGCTGATAGGAGGTATGCACGCGGCCGGTGCGCGCGTCGACCTGCTCGGGCAGGCGGTCGGTGTAGGTCGATTTCAGTTTCGACAGGGCGCGGTGTTCGAGGATCAGCTTCGGCAACGGATAGTCCAGCGCCAGCTCCGCCAGCACGCTCTCCGCCGTCGACGGCGCACCCTTGGGCGTCTTGGCGAGTACCGGCAGGCCCTGTTGGTCGTAGAGGATCTCCTGAATCTGCTTGGGTGAGGCGAGATTGAACGGCTGGCCCGCGACCCGCTGCGCCTCGGCCTCGGTCTCCCGCAGCTGCTCGGCGAGCTCGCGACTCTGGCGGGCCAGCATGGCGGTGTCGACCAGCACACCGGCACGCTCCATACGCGACAGCACCGGCACCAACGGCAGGTCGATCTCGCGGAATACCCGCGCCAGGGCCGGTTCCTGTTCCAGCCGTGGCCACAGCGCCCGGTGCAGGCGCAGGGTGATATCGGCATCCTCCGCCGCATAGGGCGCCGCCGTCTCGATGGGCACCTGATCGAAACGCAGTTGCTTCGCGCCCTTGCCGGCCACCTCGGCGTAGGTGATGGTCTTGTGGTCGAGGTATTTCAGCGCCAGTGAATCCATATCGTGGCGGGTGGCGATGCTGTCGAGGACGTAGGATTCCAGCATGGTGTCGAAGGCGATACCGGCGAGATCGATGTCGTGGTTGGCCAGTACGCTCATGTCATATTTGAGGTTCTGGCCGACCTTGCGGTGCGCGTCACTCGCCAGCAGGGGCCGGAGCCTTTCCAGCACCGCCTTGCGATCGAGCTGCGCGGGCGCACCGACGTAGGCGTGTGCCAGCGGCACATAGGCGGCCACCCCGGGCTCGACGGCGAAGGACACGCCGACGATCTGTGCCTGCATATAATCGAGGCTGGTGGTCTCGGTGTCGAAGGCGAACAGTTCGGCGCTGCGTAACTGCTCCAGCCAGCGATCCAGCGCCGCCTCGGTCAGCACGGTCTCGTACTCGGCTGCGGGTGCCGCCGGACGCGCGGCGGACGCGGCCGGCGCCGGATCGCCGGAGTCGTCGAGCTGCCGCAGCCAGGCATTGAACTCCAGTTGCTCGAGCAGCTGGTGCAGCCGCTCGCGGTCGGGGGTGCGCATCTGCAGATCGTCGATGCCCTGGTCGAGCTCGACATCGCAGCGGATGGTGGCGAGTTCGCGCGACAGCTGCAGCTGATCGAGGTGCTGGCGCAGACTCTCTCCGACCTTGCCGCCGATCTCATCGGCCCGGGCGATGATGGCGTCCAGGCTGCCGTATTCGGCCAGCCACTTGGCGGCGGTCTTGGGACCGACCCTGGGCACACCGGGGATGTTGTCGCTGCTGTCGCCGACCAGTGCCAGGTAATCGATCATGCGCTCCGGCGGCACACCGAACTTGTCGATCACACCCTGGATATCGAGGGCACTGCCGGTCATGGTGTTGATGAGGGTGACGCGCGCGTCGACCAGCTGGGCGATGTCCTTGTCGCTGGTGGAGATCACCACCGGCAGGCCGGACGCCGATGCCTGCCGCGCCAGCGTACCGATGACATCGTCCGCCTCGACGCCGGACACCTGCAGGATGGGAAAACCCATGGCCGCGACCAGGGCATGCAGCGGCTCGATCTGCACGGCGAGGTCGTCCGGCATGGGTGGGCGGTTGGCCTTGTAATGCTCGAACAGGTCGTCGCGGAAGGTCCGGCCCTTGGCATCGAAGACCACCGCGATGTGCGCGGGGGCATAGTCGGCCAGCAGCTTGCGCAGCATATTGGCCACACCGTAGACGGCACCGGTAGGTTCGTTGCGCGAGTTGGTCAGCGGCGGCAGGGCGTGGAAGGCGCGATAGAGATACGAGGAGCCATCCACCAGTACCAGGGGGGTCGAAGTCGGTGTCTCCATGCCGGTCGTGCCGTCCATCGCGTATCTGCCGCACCAGGCTTACATGCTATCATGCGCCACCACCCGGCTTCACCGCGGCCCAGCCGATGAACCCAATGGATCACAAGACCCGCAGCCAACACCCCGGCATGAAACCGGCCAAAGGCGCCGAGCTCACCCGCGAATCCTGGAAGATCTTCCAGATCATGGCGGAATTCGTCGAGGGCTTCGAGCGGCTGTCCAGCATCATGCCCTCGGTGAGCATCTTCGGTTCGGCGCGCACGCCGCGGGATGCCCCCGAGTATCGCCTCTGCGAGGACATCGCGCGGGCGCTGTCCGATGCCGGTTTCTCGGTGATCAGCGGCGGTGGCGGCGGCCTCATGGAGGCGGCCAACAAAGGTGCTCAGGCCGGCAAGTCGCCCAGTGTCGGCCTGAACATCCAGCTGCCGCACGAACAGGTCGGGAACCCCTATCAGGACATCGCGCTGGACTTCCGGCACTTCTTCTCGCGTAAGGTGATGTTCGTGAAGTACGCCTCGGCCTATGTGATGCTGCCGGGCGGCTTCGGGACGCTGGACGAGCTGGTGGAGATCCTCACCCTGGTGCAGACCGGCAAGGCACCGCGCATCCCCATCATCCTGGTGGGCCGCACCTTCTGGAGTGGGTTGATCGACTGGTTCGCCGACACGCTGGTGAAGGCCGAGACCATCTCACCGCAGGATCTCGATCTGTTCGAGATCCTGGACAGGCCCGAAGAAGTCGTCGATGCTATCTTCAAATTCTACGAGACCCGGGGCTTCGAGCCATCGCCCCAGGAACAGGAAATTCTACTGCAGCTCTGATCACGCCATGACACGCCTACTGCTCACGACCGCCCTGCTGTGCCTGTTCTCCACCGGACTGATGGCGCAGGACCCACTCCCCCCACCGTCCCCGGACGCAGACGCGCTGCCGCCACCGCCCATGCCCGCCGACGAGCGCGAGGGTATCGAGCCCGAGGTGACCATCATCCGCAAGGCCGACCGTACGGTCGAGGAATACCGCATCGGTGGCGAACTCTACATGATCAAGATCACACCCCGCCGCGGCGTCCCCTACTATCTCGTCGATACCGACGGCGACGGCAGCCTCGAGACCCGCCGCAACGAACTCGACCCCAAGCTCCTGATACCGAGTTGGATCATCTTCCGCTGGTAGCACCCCGCAGGTGCATCTCTCCCGTGGTGGTGGATAATCCACCGGCCGCGGCAGCGCCCAAGAATGCCGGACGCCACGCCCGCCCTGTGACGGAGGAATCGAGTCGTGCCCACCCCCGCTGACGCCACACCGCGCCCGCTGACCCCGCTCGGCATGCTGATCTGGTTCGTCGTCGCCATCACCGGTGCGTCTGCGGTCGGTGGCATCGCCCTGCACCGCGGCGAGAGCATCAACAGCCTGTGGTTCATCGTCGCGGCGGTGTGTGTGTTCGCCATCGGCTACCGCTTCTACAGCGCCTTCATCGCCGCCAAGGTCCTGGTCATCGACCCGACACGCGCGACGCCGGCCGAACGCTTCGATGACGGCCGCGACTTCGTGCCGACCAACAAGTGGATCGTCTTCGGCCATCACTTCGCCGCCATCGCCGGCCCCGGCCCGCTGATCGGTCCGACACTGGCCGCACAGTTCGGCTATCTGCCGGGCACGTTGTGGATCCTCATCGGCGCGGTGCTTGGCGGCTGTGTACAGGACTTCGTCATCCTGTTCCACTCGACCCGCCGCAACGGCCGCTCACTCGGCCAGATGGCACGCGACGAGCTCGGCCCCATCGGCGGTATCGCCGCGATGCTCGGCGTGATGACCATCATGATCATCCTCATCGCGGTACTGGGCCTGGTGGTGGTCAACGCCATGAAGCACAGCCCCTGGGCGACCTCGACCGTCGCCGCGACCATCCCCATCGCCATCCTCATCGGGCTGTACATGCGCAACCTCCGGCCAGGGCGCGTGCTGGAGGCCTCGCTGCTGGGACTGGCGTTGCTGCTGTTCGCCGTGTGGGGCGGCGGCTGGGTGAATGATCAGCCGGACCTGCGCGGCTGGTTCGACTACGCCGCGCCCGAGCTTGCCCTGATGGTGATCGCCTACGGCTTTGCCGCGGCGGTGCTGCCGGTGTGGCTGCTGCTGGCACCACGGGACTATCTCTCCACCTTCATGAAGCTCGGCACGATCATCGCGTTGGCCGTGGCCATCGTCATCCTGCGCCCCGACATGAAGATGCCGGCGTTGACCCAGTTCATCGACGGCACCGGCCCGATCTTCGGCGGTACGCTGTTCCCCTTCGTGTTCATCACCATCGCCTGTGGCGCCATCTCCGGCTTCCATGCGCTGATCGCCTCCGGCACCACCCCCAAGCTGCTCAGCAACGAGCGCGACATGCGCATGATCGGTTACGGCGGCATGATGATGGAGGCCTTCGTCGCGATCATGGCCATGATCGCCGCCTGTGTGCTCGATCCCGGTGTGTTCTTCGCCATCAACAGCCCGGCCGGTATCGTCGGCACCGATCCCGCCACCGCGGTGGCGACCATCTCGAGCTGGGGCTTTCCCGTCACGGTCGAGCAGATGGAGACGCTGGCACGCGAGATGGGGGAGGCGACGCTGTTCGCGCGCACCGGCGGTGCGCCCTCGCTCGCCGTCGGCATGGCCAGCATCTTCGCGTCGGCGTTCGGGGCCGGCCTGCTGGCCATGTGGTACCACTTCGCCATCATGTTCGAGGCGCTGTTCATCCTCACCACCCTGGACGCCGGCACGCGCGTCGCACGCTTCATGCTGCAGGACATGCTCGGCAACCTGGTGCCGGCACTTGGTCGAACCTCCTGGTATCCGGGCGTGCTGCTCACCAGTGCGCTGGTGGTGCTGGCCTGGGGCTATTTCCTCTACATGGGTACGCTCGACCCACTCGGCGGCATCAACAGTCTGTGGCCGTTGTTCGGCATCTCCAATCAGATGCTCGCCGCCATCGCGCTGTGCGTGGCGACCACCATCCTGGTCAAATCCGGCAAGGTCCGCTACGTGTGGGTCACCGCCATGCCGCTGACCTGGCTGGTGATCATCACCTCGACCGCCGCCTGGCAAAAGCTGTTCAGCCCGGAGCCGCGCATCGGCTTCATTGCCCATGCCAACGAACTCGCCACCCGACTCGCCAGCGGTGCCATCCCGCCCGAGAAGATCACCCAGACCCAGCAGCTTATCTTCAACCACCGCCTCGACGCCGTGCTCACCATGCTGTTCCTGCTGCTCACCTGGGTGCTGGTGCTCGACACCCTGCGCGTCTCCCGCCGCGCCCTCGGCGGCCACATCCACCCGCCGCTGTCCGAGACCCCGCACGAACCGACGCGGCTGGCCGAAGGCTGGGTGCGGGACTGAGCCATGCATACGCTGAAACGCATCTGGGCCTGCATACGCCAGCTGAGCGGCGATGACGCCTACGAGCGCTATCTCGCGCATTGGCACATACACCACGCGGCCGAAGGCGGTGAACCGCTGTCGCGACGGGCGTTCTTCAAGGCGGAACAGGAACGGAAGTGGAACGGGGTGCGGCGCTGCTGCTAAACAATGCAGGCCCAGGGCGGCCAGATGTTTTGCTTGCAAACCCAGCCTGTTATGCCATTATACTTTCGGCCCGCGTGTACAAACGGATCTAGCGGCCTAATAAGACAGGGAAAGTTATGACGAAAACTCGCTAATTTTCGATTGGGGGGGAATCCTTTTACGGGATCTGCCTGACAGTGACAGGCTACGACCTTCAACGTGTGCGACACCGGTTCACGCTCTGGATCGCTGCCGGCTTCGTCCTCACCCCGATCGTCGGGCTGGGCGGCGGGCTGCTGTTCGGACTGCACGATACGCCCACCCTGGTGGCGGCCGTGCGGGCCGGCATCCTACCGACGGCACTGGTCGTGCTGGCGGGCCTGGCGCTCATCCGTTTCCGTACCTACCTCCAGCCGCTGTTGCAGTGGCTCGTCCAGCATCCGCACGGTGGCAGCGCCCCCAGCCATCTCCACCGCCGGCTGGCACGCTTCGGCCGCGAGTACTGGGGGCTGCTCCTGCTCTATGCGCTGACGCCACCGCTGCTACTGTTTGCGACTGCCGGCGGCGACTTTGCCGCGCCCCCGGTCGAGTCGCTCATCCACATAACGCTGCTGCAGGTGACGGCAGCCATCCTGGTCGGCTTGCCCATCTATTTGATCACCCTCGACCTGCTCGGCGAACTGGTGGCGTACATGGACCTGCAGCAGGTGCAGGTCAGCCTTAAATCCAAGATCGTGCTGCTGGGCGGCCTGCTGCCGCTGCTGTCTTATGCGGTGTTCATGCAGTACCACTGGCTCCACGGCGGCGGTCTGGACATCACACTCGCAGGGCTCTGGGGTGCGCTCGCACTGGTCACCAGTCTGGTGACCTGGCTGGCCACCCGCAGCGTGGCGCAGTCGCTGCAGCCGGTGCAGGAGGTGCTGACGCGCAGCGGCGCCTCCACACGCAGCGAACTCGCCCAGTTGCGACCGCGTTCGACCGACGAAATCGGCTATCTCACGCAGACGCTGGGCCGCTTGTTCCGCCGCCTGGGCGACCAGGAATCGCACATGCGGGCGGTGGTCGACCATGCCGCCGAGGGCATCATCGTGGTCGATGAGCACGGTACGGTCGACACCTTCAACGCCGCGGCCGAACGGCTGTTCGGCTTCGCCGCGCTGGACATCCGCGGTAAGCCACTGGCCTGGCTGCTGCCAGAGCTGCTGAACGCCGATGGCGTACCGGTGGTGGACGGCAGTGAACATGAGGTCGCGGCCCAGCACCGCAACGGCCGATCGCTGCAGGTGTCGGTACGCGTCAGCGAGATGCACATCAGCGGCAACCCCATGTACACCTGCCTGGTTGCGGACATCACCCAGCGCAAGCGGGCCGAGGACAAGATGGTCAAGGCCGAGGCACGCTACCGGGATCTGGTCGAGACCGCCCACGACCTGGTGTGGAGCACCGATGCCAAAGGGTATTGGACCTATCTGAACAATGCCTGCCAGTCGGTCTACGGCCGGCCCCCGCAGGAGATGATCGGCCGGCACATTCAGGAATTCTGTACACCCAGCTTTACCGAGAAGGACACGCAGGCCTTCCAGGCGATCCTCGCCGGGCAGGAGCTGGTGCAATACGAGACAGTGCATCTGGATGAGCAGGGCCATTACCGGCACCTGAGCTTCAACGCCAAGGCCCATAAGGATGCCGCCGGGAATATCCTGCACATCAGCGGCACGGCGCGCGACGTCACCGAACAGAAGGCCTTCCAGAGGCAGCTTGCCTATCAGGCAGAGCATGATTCGCTCACCGGCCTGTTCAACCGCCACTACTTCCAGCAGGAACTCGAGCGTACCGTGGCGCGCGTCGGCCGCAGTGGTGCCGACTGTGCGCTGTTCTACATCGATCTCGATCAGTTCAAGTACATCAACGATACCCTCGGTCATGCCGCCGGCGACCAGTTGCTGATCGAGATCAGCCTGCTGGTGTCCTCGCACGTGCGCGAGGGTGATCTGCTGGCACGCTTCGGTGGCGACGAATTCACATTGTTGATCTACAACATCAAGGCAGCGGACATCCCGAAGGCCGCGGAGAACTTCAGGCTCCTGTTCGAGAACTATACGTTCTTCTACGACAACAAAAACTTCAACGTTACCTCCAGTATCGGCGCAGCGACCATCGACACCGCGTCCACCTCCGCGGACGAGGTGCTGTCGCACGCCGATCTCGCCTGCAACATGGCCAAGGCACAGGGCCGCAACCGCGTGCACCTCTATAACCCGGAGGACCGGGACAAGGCCGGCATGGCCGAGGACATGGGCTGGGCGGCGCGGGTGCGCGAGATGCTCGAACACGATCGCTTTCTGCTGGTCTATCAGCCGATCATGGCGGTCGCCAGCGGCGAGGTGCAGGATTACGAGGTGCTGGTACGTATGGTCTGCGCCGACGGCGAACTGATCCTGCCCGGCGGCTTCATGCCGGCCGCCGAACGCTTCGGCCTGATCCACAACGTGGATCGCTGGATCGTACAGCGCGCCATCCGCCAACTGGCTCATCTGCGCGAACAGGGTACACAGGTGCGCTTCTCCATCAACCTGTCCGGCAAGGCCTTCGAGGATAGCACCCTGTTACCGACCATCCAGAATCTGCTGAGGGAAACCGACCTCGACCCGGCGCTGCTGACCTTCGAGATCACCGAGACCGCGGCCATCGCCAACCTCGGTGCCGCCACACGCTTCATCGGCGCGCTCAAGGATATCGGCTGCCAGTTCGCGCTGGATGACTTCGGCTCCGGCTTCAGCTCCTTCACCTACCTGAAACACCTGCCGGTCGACAAGCTCAAGATCGACGGATCCTTCGTGCAGGGCATGGCCCAGGCGAGCGTCGACCAGGCCATGGTGCAGTCCATGAATCAGGTCGCCCACGCACTTGGCAAGCTCACCATCGCGGAACATGTCGAGAGCGCGGAGACCCTGCAACTGCTGAAGGAGTACGGTGTCGATTTCGCCCAGGGCAATTTCATCGGCAAGCCGCGCGAGGCGCTGATCAATCTCACCCCCAGCACTACCCCCAGCACTATCTTCAGTGCCAATCCCAGTACCAATCCCACTATCGCCGTGGTGACACGTACCGCCACCAGCAACGTCACGCCCATCAAGGGCGACGCCAAGGCCCACGGCGATCACTGACGCGATCACCGCAATCTGCGGTAACCGCACGCAATCAGTACTACCCCCAAACCAGAAGTTCACGCGTCACCGATCACGACCCAGCCCCCAGCGGACTGGCAAGCTCTGTGGTGCGTAAGCCTGTAAATCAGTAGTTCCTTACCCCATTCCTGGCCACGGCAGCACACGGGATGACCTGGAAAAGGGCTCATTAGACAAGGCCCTGAAACCAAACCGCGGAAGATGATCCCGGGGTTATGGATTGAATGCCGTCCGTGTTGTTCCGTGGGTTCCGTGGCTATTTTTACCGGGCATCAGCATGCCTTGAATCTGTTTCAGGTTCATTTCAGGAAGGCATGCCTAAGATGCTGCACGAAAACCAAGCAGGAGACCGACCATGAACAAAAGCATCCTTGCCATCAGCCTCGCTTCAGTCCTGGTTGCCGGCGGCGCGCTGGCGGATGAGCGCTGCGATGACCCGATCTCTGACTGGCAAAGCCGCGACGCACTCCGCCAGAAGCTGGAAGACAACGGCTGGAAGGTGAAACGCATAAAAATCGACGATGGCTGCTACGAAGTGAAGGGTGTCGACCACAACGGCAACCGCTTTGAGGCCACGTACGCACCCGCCTCGCTGGAGATCCTCGAACTGGAAATCAAGTTCGATAACACCGGCAGTGAAACGGATTACCTGGGCGAGGGAATGCCTACCGACAGCGCGTCCGTACCATCGACCCGGTCGGCCAGACCGACCGCCACCATCGAATAGCCGAGAGGGCATCCCATGAAGACTAAACCGCTGGTTTTTTTCCTGGCGACGGCACTGGCATTACCAGTACTCGCCGAGGCCCGCCCCGTTGTCTTTGCAACTGAACTGTCGACCTACAACGGCGATGGCGCGTACGTAGCGTTATATCTCACCGATGCCAACGGCCTGTACAAACAAACGCTGTGGATCGCCGGAGAGAAGGCCAAATATTACAAACATCTGGGTGACTGGGCGCGTGGCAGCCGCATGAGACGTGCCGAATACGATGGCATGACGGGCGCCAGTGTCCACAGTGGACAGACGCTGCGGGTGACCATCGACCTGGATGATGCTCTGATCGACGCGGGCTACCAGGTGCACATCGACACGTCCGTCGAGGACATGCGGGACCATCGTTCCGAGGTGGTGGCGCCACTGACCACAGAAGGTGCCGGCAAGCCCATTGCAGGCAAGGGCTATGTCAAGTCCTTGACCTACACGTTCTGAACAAACGACAGGATGCCACTCATGTTACGTCAGTCTCATTCCCTGCCCGGCCTGATAGGTGCATTGCTGTTGGCAGTGCTGGCCGTGACCGGAGCCATCCTGTCCATCAATCCCGTACAGGAACGGTTGCACACGACCATTCCCGCATCCGGTGCCATGAGTGTTGCCGATCTGACGGGCAAGCTCGCTGCAAATTACCAGGGCGTCGAACAGATTCAACGCACACCGTCTGGCGCCATCATTGTGTATTTTACCGATGGCAACCAGTCGGGCGTGGACCGGGTCGACCCGGAGACCGGAACGGCTGTGGCCGCCTATGAGGCCTCGTCCATCATGCGCTGGGTGAAGAACCTGCACCGGTCGTTGCTGCTCGATACACCGGGCCGGGTGGCATCAGCAACGGGCGCGGCACTGATGCTGTTGTTGACTGTAAGTGGCGCCTTCATGTTGGCGGCGCGATCGGGCGGCTGGCGCAAGATCCTGCATCCGGTTGGCGGTACACCTGTCCAACGGCTGCACGCCGCAGTGGCCCGGTTTGCCGTTCTCGGGCTGCTGCTGGCCGCGACCACAGGGCTGTATATGTCCGCTGGCAGCCTCGAACTGATTTCCGAAGCCGCGGAAGCGGAGGTGAATTTTCCCGCTGAGGCAGGCGCTGGCACCCCACAGCCGGTCGAGACACTGGCCGCATTGAAAGCGACTGACCTGAGCGACCTCCGGGAGCTTGTGTATCCCTACGCCGGCGACCCGACCGATGGCTATTCCCTGCTTACCCGTCAGGGTGCGGGCTTCGTCGACGCATCCAGCGGAGCGTTGCTTTCCTTCCAGGCCCACAGCACCCGGCGCAAGGTGTACGAATTCATCTACATGCTGCATACCGGCGAGGGCCTGTGGTGGCTGGGGATATGGCTCGGCCTGTCGGCACTGGCCGTGCCGGTACTGGCAGTCAGCGGCATCCGGATCTGGTGGAAGCGCCGCCGGGCGCTCCCCAGATTGACCGGCAACAGCCCGGCCGATGCAGCCGCTACCGTGATCCTGGTGGGCAGTGAAAACAACACCACCTGGGGCTTTGCCAAAACCCTGCATGATGCACTGACCCGTGCGGGCCAGCGTGTCCATACCGCTCCCATGAACCGCCTGGCCGCACACTACCGCAAGGCAGAACGGCTGTTTATCCTCACGGCCACCCATGGCGACGGCGGTGCACCCACGTCCGCTAACCAGTTTCTGGCGAAGCTCGAAAAATTCGAGGGGACACCATCGTTCCAGTTTGCCGTACTCGGTTTCGGCGACCGGCAGTTTCCCAAATTCTGCCAGTTCGCAATCGACGTCGATGCGGCGCTGACGGCCAAGGGCTGCACCGCACTGAGCCCGCTCGACATGATCGACCGGCAGTCGCCACAGGAGTTTGCCCGCTGGGGTAAGAATGTGGGTGAACGCATCGGTGTCGAGCTGAATCTGGAACACATCCCCGAATGCCCGAAGACGAGCCGACTGCAACTGGTTGAACGGGTGGACTACGGCAGCGATGCGGATACGCCCACAACCGTACTGCGTTTCAAGCCGACCCGGCAAACGGACAAAGCCGGAACACTGCGTGCTCGCTACTGGCCACAGCGGCTGCCCCGATTCGAAGCGGGAGATCTCGTTGGCATCCTGCCGCCGGGCAGCCACACCCCCCGTTTCTACTCCCTCGCGTCGTCGTCGCAGGAGGGTATGTTGGAAATCTGTGTGCGCAAACAACCTGGGGGATTGTGCTCAGGCTACCTGCACAGCCTGCAACCCGGCGCGGCCATCGATGCCTTCATCCGGCACAATCCGAACTTCCGTCCCAATACCGGCAAGGCGTCTGTCATATTGATCGGTGCAGGCACGGGTATCGGACCACTGACTGGATTCATCAAGCACAACACACCCCGCCAGCCCATGTACCTGTACTGGGGCGGGCGCAATCCACAGTCCGATTTCCTCTATCAGCCGGAACTGAACCGTTATCTGGAAGATCAGCGGTTGACCGAGCTGAATACCACCTTTTCCCGCAGCGGCGACCGCGCCTACGTGCAGGACAAGATCCATGCCGATGCCGCGAAGCTGCGTGAGCTGATTCTCAAGGGTGCGCAGATTCTCATCTGTGGGGGCCGGGAAATGGCCACCGGCGTCATGACAACGATCGATGAGATCGTCGCACCGCTGCATACCAGCGTGCAGGCACTCAAGGCAGAGGGGCGTTATCGGGAAGACGTTTACTGAAATCGATGGGATTATGGCCACGGAAGCACACGGAAAAACACGGAAAGAATACCTCGTTACAGCCCCACGAGGTCACATGACGGGGTACGGCAAGCTGTGGCCATGCAGACCGCGCCATGGTGCGTCGCTGGCGCCGACGCACCCTACGTCCTCTGATGAGACTGCAAGAGGTTCTCAGGCTGCGGTTGTACTTTACGGAGAGGTAAGTTCTTCTTTGGTGGCGGCTGGTCATGGCGACACACGTTCACCGAATAGACGGTTTTCACAATAACCTTTTCCGTGTTTTTCCGTGTGCTTCCGTGGCCAAAGCCGGCATAAGAACGGCCCTTTCGATAGGTGCTGCTGATGTCACACCGGCTCCAGATTCGCGTACGCCAGCACCAGCCACTTGGCACCTGCATCCATGAAATTCACCTGTACGCGCGCGTGTGAACCCTGGCCCTCGTAGTTGAGCACCACGCCCTCGCCAAACTTCGCATGCCGCACGCGCTGCCCCAGTTGCAGTGCGCCGGCCGGTTCCGCCGGCATCGCCACATGGCCGCGCGGTGCGGCGGCATAGAGCGGGCGCGATACCTGTACCTGCGGTCGCACCTCTTCGATCAGGTGCCCGGGGATCTCGCGCAGGAAGCGCGACGGTGGCGCGTAGGATTCGCTCCCATGCAGCCGCCGACGCTCGGCGCAGCTCACGGTGAGTTCGCGGCGCGCGCGGGTGATACCGACGTAGCACAGGCGACGCTCCTCCTCCAGACGTCCGGGCTCTTCCATCGACATCCGATGTGGAAACAGGCCCTCCTCCAGGCCGACCAGGAACACCAGCGGAAACTCCAGGCCCTTGGCCGAATGCAGCGTCATCAGCTGCACGCAATCCTCCCAGGCGTCGGCCTGCCCCTCGCCGGCCTCCAAGGCCGCATGGGTGAGGAAGGCGGACAACGGATCCATCTCGATCTCGCTGGCAAGATCCTCAGGCTCCCACTGCCGCGCCGCACTGACCAGTTCCCCGAGGTTCTCGATACGGGCCTGGCCGCGCTCGCCCTTCTCCTTCCGGTAGTGCTCGACGAGGCCGCCGGCCTGAATGGCCTGCTCGACTTGTTCGTGCAGCTCCAGACCCGGGAGACTGGCGGCCAGCGCGTCGACGAGCCGGAGGAACGCCGTGAGCGCGTTGAGCGCGCGTGCCGGCAGGGTTTTCTCGTCGATGACGCGCTGCGCGGCGGCCGTCATGGGGATGGCGAACTGCCTGGCGTATTCGCGCACCATGGCGACGGTGCGATCACCGATACCGCGCGGTGGCTGGTTGACAATGCGCTCGAACGAGGCATCGTCACTGCGGTTCGCGGCCAGCCGCAGATAACCGAGCGCATCTTTGATCTCGGCACGTTCGAAGAAGCGCAGGCCGCCATAGACGCGATAGGGAATCCCGCGCTGGATGAGCTGTTCTTCAAAGATGCGCGACTGGGCGTTGGAGCGATAGAGGATCGCGCACTCGGCACGCGCATGGCCGCGCTCGCCATGTCGGGCGATGCAATCGACGACGAAGCGTGCCTCATCGTATTCGTTGTAGGCCGTGTACAGCCGGATCGGCGCACCGTCGGCCCCCTCGGTCCACAGATTCTTGCCCATGCGCCCCTGGTTGTGGGCGATGAGTGCGTTGGCGGCGGCGAGGATGGTTGCGGTGGAACGGTAATTCTGTTCCAGACGAATGACCTGGGTACCGGGAAAATCCTCGGTGAAGCGCTGGAGGTTTTCGATCCGCGCACCGCGCCAGCCGTAGATCGACTGATCGTCATCACCCACCGCGAAGATACGCCCGTGGGCACTGGCCAGCAGCCGCAGCCAGGCATACTGGATGCTGTTGGTATCCTGGAACTCATCGACCAGTACATGCTGGAAGCGCTGCTGGTAATGACGCAACAGCTCGGGGTTCTTCAGCCACAGCTCGTGCGCACGCAGCAGGATCTCCGCAAAATCCACCAGGCCGGTGCGCTGACAGACTTCTTCGTAGGCCGTGTAGACACGGATCTGCGTCTTCAGGTGCGGATCATCGTAGTGCTCGATGTGCTGCGGTCGCAGGCCTTCCTCTTTCTTGCCATTGATGAACCACTGCAGCTGCTTGGGCGGCCAGCGCGACTCGTCCAGCTCCAGTGTCCGCACGACGCGTTTGACCACCCGCAGCTGATCGTCGGAATCGAGGATCTGGAAGGTCTGTGGCAGATTCGCCTCCCGCCAGTGGGTCCGCAGCAACCGGTGCGCCAGGCCATGGAAGGTACCCACCCACAGGCCGCCGGCGGGCATACCGAGCAGCTGTTCGGTACGATGGCGCATCTCGCTGGCGGCCTTGTTGGTAAAGGTCACCGCCAGGATGGCGTACGGCGAGATCCCCTCGACCTGGATCAGCCAGGCGATGCGGTGCACCAGCACCCGGGTCTTGCCGCTGCCGGCGCCGGCCAGCACCAGCACCGGGCCGGCCGGCGCGGAGACCGCCCCGCGCTGGGCGTCGTTGAGCGGATCGAGGATGTGAGAGATGTCCATCGCGGCATTTTACCAGATCGGCGTCACTCGACCGGTGCCCGGGGTCGCATGACACATCGATGGAAAATGGCGGCCCGTTGTAGCAAGCTGGGCCGGCGCGCCGCGGTCCTGCGCGCCTCGACAGCGGATACGCGAAACTCAACAGGTAACGCCCATGGAATACCTTGGTGACATCTTCAGTACCCTCGCCGTGCTCGGCCTGGCGGCCCTGGCAGCCGTCTGGTTTTTCGTCCCCTTCGCCATCTTCGGCACGAAATCCCGCATGGATGACCTCGTCGACGAACTGGAGCAGACCAACCGGCAGCTGGCCGAGATCAAGGCGATCCTCAAGCGTGAACAGTCGGACGAGGACCTTCCCTCCATCCACGCGACACGCTGACGGAACCGGCGCACGGTCGGTGCGGTGTGTGTCGCCCGCCGGGGCGCGCTGGCCATGGATCTGATCGCGCCCATGGGGGCGTTGTCCGGACAGGTGATCTGAAGGCCTCATGACAGGCGGTTGCAGCGGCTGCACCTCTCGCGCGTATTCGGGTAGCATGGCGCGCTTCCTAATCGCCGCAGACCGGAGGCCTTGATGCAGTTTCCCCGCTACGTGATCCTTGCCCATGCGCTCACTGCCGCAGCCCCCACGGCCGCAGTGGAGCTACTGGGCACCGAATGGAGTGGCGCCGGTGAGTTCGGTTACGTCGCCACCTCGGGCAACACCGACACCCAGAGCATGAGTGCGAAGATCAATCTCGCCAACGAACGTGCCCGATGGCGCCACACCCTCAATCTGGAAGCGCTCAACAGTTCCGACGGCGATGCGACCACGGCCGAGCGCTACGCGGGCAACTGGCAGACCGACTACAAATTCACCGAGTTCGACTACCTCTTCGGCCGCCTGAGCTATGAGACCGACAAGTTCAGCGGCTATGAGTACCGTAGCAGCGAAACCGTGGGCTACGGCCGGCGTGTGCTGAAGACGGAAACCATGACACTTGATCTCGAGGCGGGCCTTGGTGCGCGGCAGAGCAAGCTGGGGGATGACGGCACGGAGCACGAGACCATCGGGCGTTTCGCGGGTCGCTATACCTGGCGGATCAGCCCCAACGCGAAACTCACCGAAGACCTGTCGACAGAAATCGGCAGCGACGCCACGGTCACCCGCTCGATCACGGCGCTGCAGGCCGACATCATCGGCAATCTCGCCGTGAAGCTTTCGTACACCGTCGAAAACACCTCCGACGTGCCACCCGGTATCAAGAAAACCGACACCGAGACCATGGCGTCGCTGGTGTATAAGTTTTGATGGGTGTGAGGCGTGAGGCGTGAGGAGTGAGGAGTGAGGAGTGAGGAGTGAAGCGTAAAAGCAAAACCCTTTTTAGCCACGGAAGCACACGGAAATACACGGAAAAAATACTCTTGTAAAAGCCCATGTCGTAGGGTGCGTCGGCGCCAGCGACGCACCGTGGTGCGGAGTGAGGCGTGAAACCCAAACCCCAAACCCGATTTTAGCCATGGAATCCACGGAGCAACACAGAAGAGCTGTTGATGTAGGAGCAGCATTCCTGCCGTGATTCCGGCGGGGTCGCTCACCCAATCCAATCGCGCCAGGAATGCCGCTCCTACAGGTGTCAGGCCACAATGGGGTTTTACATTCCGTGTATTTCCGTGTGCTTCCGTGGCCAATATTTTTATCCTCACCCCCCACTCACCAACCCCCGGATCTGTGCCGCCGGTACGCCACGGGCGATGAGGTGGCGGCGGATCGCGTCCAGTTCCGTGGCCGGTGCGGCGATGTAGAAGTCGAGGGTCGCGACGTCGTAATGCGGCGCGGCGATGGCGGTCAGCAGTCCGGCCGGCAGTACGCGCGCCTCGTTGTTATCACTTGGGGCGGGGGCCTCCGCGCGCCAGTGGGTGTAATGGAAGTTGTCCAGGGCATCGGCCCAGGCGCGGCCGCGGTTGTGCATATAGGGCTGCTCGCCGCGGCTATGCACACGGAACAAGTACAGCGCCTCTGCGGTGTCCAGGGCCAGCGCCTGCCCGATCATGCTCTTGATGGGTGCAAAGCCGATGTCCCAGGCGATGAAGACGATGGACCGCAGGGAGTCGTTGTCCACGACGAAATCGCCGCTGGGCCCTTCGATCATCATGGTCTGATGGAGCTCCACGCCCTCGAGCAACTGACGGGTGAAGGCATCGTCGCCCCGCATGCGGATATGGAACTCCAGCACATGCTCGTCGCAGGGACAGCTGGCAATGGGGTAACAGGCGCGCAGATCACCGTTGACCAGCCAGGCCGACTGACCGGCGAGAAAACGCAGCCGGGCACCTTCGACCAGGCGCAATGACAGCAGCATTACATCATTTTCCACGCGCTCCATCGCCGCGACCTGGGTGCTCAATCGCTGGGTCTCGATGCTCGCGGGATCGGTCGTCTCCGTCACCTCCAGCCGCACGTCGGTGACCGCGGTGTTGCAGCACATCAGGATGATATCGCCGGCCTTCCGTTCCGCCTCACTGAAGTGATAGCGCTGCCGCCGCACCAGCTTGAGGGTCCCGTTGGTCAGCCGTGCCCGGCAGCGCCCGCAGCTGCCGTCGCTGCAACCGTAGTCGAGTGCCAGACCGGCATGCAATCCGGCATCAAGCAGGTTGTCGTTGCCCTGCACCAGGAACTCATGGCCACTGGGCTGCACATGCACCTGAGCGGCCATGACCCGCAGCAGCGTATCGGTGGCATACAGTTCTCCCTCATCGTCGATACCGCGCGTCAGATTGCTCAGATTGCTGTCCAGCCAGTCGCGCAACTCCTCGATGTCATCCCGCGTCGGCCCGGCGTCCGCGGTGGCGAACTTGCGCAGATAGTCCTGCAGCTGCTGCAGGAGGATGTCGTAGCGATGCACCCAGTAGTTCGCCGTGCCAAGCTCGTGGCTGAGCGCAGTCACGCGCATCGCCAGGACCTCGGCGTCGGGTAGCTGGTCCAGGCCCCGCCGGCTGCGCGCATGCTCGATCAGATGATCGGCGCGCTCGATCATGGCGCTGTCCTCGACCTTGGTCTGCGGGTAGACGCGCAGCAGCTCGGACAAGTCGATCTGGCCTTCGAAGGTGGTGAGTTCGCCGTCGCGGATCTGCTGCTGCAAGGTGGCTCGCTTCACGCCGACCAGACGGGCCGCACGTGAGACGCTGGTGAATTGTGGCATGGGCGGATCCTCCTGTTGCGCCGTCGACATTGCGACGCGTATTGCCTAAGGATAGTCGCGCGCCCGCGCGACCGGTCCATGTGGTCCGAATTCGTGCCGTCCCCGGCGCAGGCGCTTGTAGTTACGCACCATGATAATGGTCTTGAGCAGCGTGCTCCGATCGATCGCGGCCACCGCCAGGCCGATACGGATAGGGACCCCGCGCGGTCCGGGCACGCCGATGTCCAGGTACTGCAGCGGTGCGTCTTCGGTTGCGGCCAGGGCGACGAGTTCGGCATCCCAGACGACGTCCTCACCGTCGAAACGCCCGCTGAACCGCAGCCGTGCCTCGCGGCCGCCGAGCGCGTCTTCACACAGGTAGTCGCCGCCCTGTGCAGCCAGTTCGGCGCGGAACGCCATGAGCGCAGCATTCATTCCAACAACCCCAATCGCCACGGAAGCATATGGAAAGCATGTACCCCAAAAACCGTATTTGCCACGGAAGCACACGGAAAAATACGGACCAGGCCATACACCTCATACAACAACTCTCCGCACCCGCCAGGTGATGAGCCGGCGCTGCTCGACACTATTTCATTTCCGTGTGTCCCGGAGGTGTTGCCCAAGAATTTTCCGTGTTCTTCCGTGTGCTTCCGTGGCCAAAATCAATTCGATATTCATGGGGACGGGGCGGCAGGGCTAACCGGCGCGCAGCAGCTTGGCAGACACCAGCGCCACCTGCATCGCGTCGCGGTCGAGCACCTCCGGAAACATCGCATGGTTGTCCAGCAGCCGGGCTGGATTGCGGCAGGCGGCCGCCTCCAGCCAGCGGCGGGTCGCATGCGACAGGTTTTGATGCGCGAGCAGCGCCGGCGCATGCCAGGCGTGGTAGCTGTCGACCAGCGCCTGCGCCGTCGAGTCCGGCCAGCGGTCGGCGACCAGCAGCTCGGGAAAGGCCTCGCGCGGCAGGTGGCGCGCACGCAGGAGGCTATCCACCCGCAGGCCGTCGTGACCGATGCCGCTGCCATCGGGCAGGCGCTGAAACCACTGCAGCACCGGCCGCGGCCGCGCGACCAGATTCACCTGGCGCTCGAGCACGTCCTGGGCACGCGGCGGCGCACTGCCGGCAGGGGCGTGGCGACGGGTCGTGAACGTCGTTTCGAGCGCGGCACACTGGAAGCCCGACGTGGTCGTCAGAAACGGCTGCCAGGCAGGGGTCTTCACCGCGTCGATCTCCTCCAGTCGGCGGCGCGTCTTGAGCAGTGCCAGCGGCAGCAGCGTCGCCTTGTCGAGCAACCACAGCTCGATCGGATCCTGCTGCGGGAACGGCAGACGCGGCCGTTCGTTCAGCGCACGCATCAACTGGTCGGCGGCGGCATCATCGCCGCCACTGGCCGCGTGCTGATCAGCGCCCTGCAGACGGACGGTCCAGTGACGCCCGTCGGTGGAATAGGCTCGTGCGCGCCCGGCATCCACTACCTGGATCATACCCTGGTAGGGGGAGAAGCGACGCAAGGCATAGTACCTGGCCTGCATGCGGACACTCCCGGATACATCGGCTGGCCGTACAGGGTGTCAAGGAGCCTGTCGGTGTCCTTGTGAGGCGGCAGCCTGACGGCTTAAGTCTTGCCCACTCCAGGCCTGCTCTGCAAGGGGCATCAAGTGGGCGTAGCGATGCCTGCAGCCAGCGGGCGGAACTGTAGGCCGTAAAACATCTCCAGGTAACGGCGGGTCTCGTCGCGCTCGAGGTTGGTGACGTACTTCCAGAAGCCGTAGATGCGCGACAACGTCATCATGCGCTCCGCATACAGGTCCCAGGTGTAGCGGCTGCGTACCCGGCTGATACCCCCGTCGGACAATTGTCGCCAATACGCCTCCTCGGCGGCGCTGCGCTCGAAAAACTGCACCATGAGCTCGGCCGCCTCGTCACCGTGGTTCGGATCGATGTGAAAACCCGACACGCCGTGCTCGATGATCTCCAGTGGCCCGCCATAGCGGGTCGCGAACGTGGGCAGACCGGAGATCATCGCCTCGATGACCGTCAGGCCGAAGGCCTCGAACAGTGCCGGCTGTACGAAGGCACCGCGGCGATCGGCGATGCAGCGGTAGAGTTCACCCGTCAGCGACTTGTCCAGGTGACGGCCCAGCCAGCGCACCTGGCCATCGAGGCCGTACTGATCCATGAGCGCGTGCATGCGGGCGATCTGCGCCTGTTCCTCCCGATCCGTGGAGCGCGCGGGGTTGGTGTGCCCGGCGACCACCAGCAGGTTGGCGTGGGCGCGCAACGACTCGCTTTGCCCATACCATTCCACCAGGCCGGCGATGTTCTTGATGGCGTCGAGGCGCGCCATGCTGAACAGCAGGGGTTTGTCACGCTCCGCCAGCTCACCGCGCGTATCTTCGGCGGCCCCGCCCCACAGCAGTGCGTCGATCTCGGGCTGCAGCACCTTCAGGCGGCGCTCTGCTTCACTATAAGGAAAGAAGGTGTCGGCATCGGCACCGGGCGAGACGATATTGAACTTCGGATCGAAGATGTCGATGCCCTTGACGACCCGGTACAGGCCCGGCAGGGTGAAGGCGCTGTAGCTCTCGTACTGACCGACGCTGTTGCGGTCGCCGGCGATCTCCTGATAGGTGCTGGTGATGATGAAGTCTGCGGCATTCATGGCGATCAGATCGGCGGTGAACTGCGCGGAAAAATGGTAATCGGCCTCGTTCTGCCGCCAGTACAGGTCGGAGTGGAGATACTTGGTCTTCTCCAGCGCGTGCGCGATGTTGCACTGGGTGACACGCATCTCGTGCGACAGCAGGCTGGCGACCAGGTTACCGTCCGAATAGTTACCGACGATGAGGTCGGGACGGGTGCCGAGTTCGGCGAGGATCTCGCGGCCGGCATCGACGGCGAAACGTTCCAGGTACGGCCATATCTGGAAACGCGAGACCCAGGGCCCGAGTATCTCGCCACTGGCGGTGCGGAACGGCACCCGCAGGATGCGCGCATTGCGCGTGCCGGCGATCGCCTCGAGGCGCTGGTCGCAGGTCGTGCCACGCGCCTCGGGGATCAGGCGCGTGACCACCAGGATCTGCGGTTCGATATCCAGGCCCTGTTCGCTCAGGCGGTGGCGCATCTCCTTTTCCAGCGCGCGCACCTGATCGAGGATGTACACCACCTGGCCGCCGGTATCGGGCAGGCCGAGCACATTGGCCTGCCCGAAGAAGCCGTGCGGCGACAGGATGGCCAGGTTGTAGATCATCGGCACACGCCCGAGGAAGGTCTCCAGGTTCTGTGGTGCCGGCGCCTCCAAGATGTCCGACAGCAGGTGCAAGGTCTCCCGCATGCGGCTGACGTTGCGCCCCCAGCCCGGCTCGAACCCCAGCTCCTGGAGCCCATGGCCGACCTGTTCCCAGCCCGCGTCGCTCGGCTGATCGGCGAGATAGTAGTCGGCGCGGCGCAGCGCCTGGCGCAGATCGGCGACACCGACAATGCGGTCGTTCAACATCAGGTGCCGGCCGCCGACCTGATGGACCCGCAGAAATGCCAGCAGACCATTGTCGTCGTGGTTGATCTGCTCGAACAGCCGGCTCGACAGCCGGCGATTGAGAAACTCCACCCCACGCCCGATCGAACGCGACTCGCGCAGCTTGGGGAATTCCCGATTGAACGGCCCGAGATCGATCTCCAGCGTCCAGTCATCGGCATGGTCGTGACCGTTCACCTGACGTTCCTTGAAGGCCAGGAATTCGCCAACCGGGATCTCGGTGTAGTCCATGGCATCGAGGTGAAAGCGCAGATAGACCCAACGGGCGACAGTCGGGCGGATCGCCAGACACACCCAGGGCGCCTCGACCACCGCCTCCTGGGTGCGCGCGATACTGTCGGCGAGCGCACCGTCGGTGGCGAAGTCCTCGCCCGCCTGTGCGCAGAATTCCTGCAGCCCGTCCCACAGGTCCGACTGCAACAGGAACGGCCGGCCGAGCTTGCTGTAATAGCGCAGCAGCATGAACACCCGCTCGCGGTGCTGCTCCAGATAGTCGCGCAGCCCTTCGATCATACTGCCTCCTCACCCGACAAGCGGATCCTGCCCAGAAAATCATAGTGCTCCATGCCCTCGATGACACCGCTGGCATGGTGCGCTGTGGCGAAATAGATACGCGGCTGGCCGCGCAGATGCTCGATCTCGGCGCTGTAATTGCCGACCACCACCCCCAGGGTGTTGCCAGACAGCAGCTCCTCGTCGCTACCGCAGCCGCCGGCGACCAGCACGGCGTCGGGCAGGATGCCCCAGCGGCCGAGGACGTGCCGCAGCGCCAGGCCCTTGGAGGCGCGCACCGGCAGCAGATCCAGGAACATATCGCGGGAGAACACGACGTTGGCGTGCAGATCCCGCTCGCGCAGATGACGCACCAGCCGGCGCACCGGCAACGCCTTGGCGGGATCGATGAAGTAGCTCAGCTTGAACGGGTGCTGCTCCCGCTTGGGCTGTAACTTCAGCCCGGGCAGGCCGCGCAGCGCGGCGCGCAGACCCTTCAGATCCCAGCGGTGATCGATATGCCGGGTCCAGGCCTGGTCCTCGACCATTTTGTGACCGTAGTGGATCACGGCACCGACGGCCGTGATGAGCAGGTCCGGGCGCGGCAGCCGGTATTGCTCGATGAGCGGCAGCGTGTCGGCCAGCGAGCGCCCGGTGGCGATACCGAAACCGATGCGGTCGCGGTCGCGGTACGATTCGAGCAGTTTGCGAAAGGCGTCGAGGCCGGCAGGGTCGCCCAGCAGGGTGTTGTCCAGCGCGCAGACGATCATGCGGTCGATGGTCGGCATGCGGCTGCGGCCGAAATGAAGCTGCCGCCGCGCGCGGCGCCCGCCTTCGAGGCGATCGAGCAGCTTGAGATACCTCTGGATATGCGCCTTCCAGGAATAGTGACGATCGACGCCGGCGATACCGTTGCGCGCCCAGCGGTCCCAGTCGTCCGGGGTGGCGAGCATGCCCGCCAGCGCGCGACCCATGGCACGCGCATCGAGCGGATCGATGAGCTTGCCGTTGCGGCAGTTACGCAGGATGTCGCGCGGCCCGCCGTCGTGGGTCGCCAGCACCGGCAGACCACTGGCCCCCGCCTCGAGCAGCGTCAGGCCGAAGGGTTCGGTGAGCGCCGGATTGACGAACACGCCACGGCTGCGGGCCGCGCAGCGGTAAAAGGCCGGCACGTCGTCGGCGGCGTGGTGCTTGGGATAGGCCACATGGCCATAGAGGTCGTGCCGGTCGATCGCCAGCAGCAGGTCGGTGAGCACGGTGCGCGCCCCGCGGTCCAGCTGCTGGATATCGTCGCGGTTGCCGGCGACGATGACGAGATTGGCCTGGTCGCGCAGCCCCGGCTGGGTGGCATAGGCCTCGACCAGGGTGGCAATGTTCTTGCGCTCATCGGCGCGCGACAGCGCCAGGATCTGCGGCCGCTCCGGATGACGCAGAAAACGACCCAGTACCGACTCCACGGCGCCATCGTCGTCATCGGGCGTGGGCGGATGGAAGCGCTCCAGATCGGTGCCCGGCGGGATGACGTCCATGCGCTCGGGCTGGTAGTTGGCGTACTTGGCGTATTGCTGTTCGACCTCCTGCTGGGTACTGGCGATGACACGCTGGGCGTGGTCCAGCGTCAGCTCTTCCGCCTCGATGCGCTGGCTCATGTTGTACTGCGCCTCGATGGCATCCTTGCGCTGGCCCTGCACCAGCAGGCGGCGCTGCTTCTCGCGGCCCAGCGAGTGGCCGGTGTGGATCAGTGGTACGCCGAGCAGCGCCGCCAGCCGGCTGCCGACATAGCCGGCGTCGGCATAGTGGCTGTGGATGATATCCGGCACCTGCCCGACCCGGCGCAGGTGCTGCAGGGCGTGATCGGTGAAGCTGTCGAGATAGGGCCAGAGCACTTCCTTGCGCAGGTAACGGCGCGGCCCGCAGGGCAGCCGCACGATGAAGGCGCGGTCGGCGAGCGGCTCCAGGGGTTCGGCGTAGTCGGGGGAGACCTTGGGATCGATCACCTGGCGCGTCAGTACGTCCACGCGCCAGACGTCCGGATGCCGCGCCAGTGCGCGTGCGAGCTCGACCACGTACTTGATCTGGCCGCCGGTGTCGGCATCGCGGCCCAGTTCGAGATCATGGCCGCGCAGCAGGCCATGGATGCTGATGAGCACCAGGTAGCGTCCGTCGGCCCGATTCATCCCGCTAACCGTAGTTGCCAGGGAAACACACGGAAAAATACCGACCAGACCATAGGGTGCACACCACCGCCCTCCGCACGCGCCAGGTGTTGGGCCGGGGCTTCGCGATACGGTTTCATGTCAGTGTCTTCCGTATGCTTTTCGTGACGGACTGCGTTTTTCAGGATCATAGCCCCCAGGCCTCGCGATACCCTTTATATAGCGCAGCGTCCGCTGCCGTGGCACCGCGTTGAGCGCAGATGCGCGCCGCGAAGTCGAGCGAACGCTGCAGCGAGGTCGGCGCATCCCAGCCGTGCAGCAGGCCCAGAATGGTTACGGCGCTGAAGGCATCACCCGCACCGATGGTATCGACGAGCACCGGCACCGGCGGCGGCTGGCCGGAGACGACCTGGTCGTCCACGTAGCTCGCGCCTGCCGCGCCATAGGTCAGGATGATGCGCTCGACACCGAGTTCGGCGCGCAGCCGGATGGCCGCGTCCACAACCGCAGCGCGGGGTTCGGCGGCGGCGGACACCGGCCGCAGCGCCGCGATCTCCTCGTCATTGAGCTTGAGCCAGCGCGCGCCGCGCATGAGGACCTCGGTCCGACCGGGCTCCCACCAGGGGGCACGCAGATTGATGTCGACGAAAGTCGGCGCGCCACTGACCTCGCGCAGACCCGCAAGTGCATCGCGTGCCGGTGGCGCACGGGTGATGAGACTGCCATGGTAGAGCAGGGCCGGCGCGAGGGACTGGGCCGCCGCCACGGCCGCCGCGCGGTCGATATGATCGTAGGCCTGGTCGGGCAGGATATCGAAGCTGTGCGACGCGCCGTCCTGCGCGATGCGCACGACGCCGGTAGGATGGTGGTTGTCGCGCTGCAGACCGCTGTCGTCCATGCCCCACGTGCCCATGGCAGCACGCACACGCGCCCCGCGGGCATCCTCGCCGATGCGGCTGACGAACAACGGCCGGGCACCGAACCCCTGCAGGTGCCAGGCGACGTTGAAGGGTGCGCCGCCCATGATCTCCTGACCGTCGGGGAAGCAATCGAACAGGACTTCCCCGAAGACCAGGGGGCGCGGCTGTCTGGAAGGACTCAGCGGTTCCGCCATGCAGATCGACCCCGGGCCAGCGGCAGGCCGCACCCCAGGGCTCCTCTGTGAAGGTGTGCGACGGTGACCGGTAGCCGGCGGCGTGGCGCCGGCATCACGCTGCCCGGGCGTCGCCGGAAATCAGGCACCGGCCTGAACGGTCTCCAGTTCGAGGTGCTCGCGCAGCAGCTTGCGGGCGCTCGCGGACTGCAGATTCACCTCGCCCGGGCGCTCGCCGCCGAGGTACGCACTGAGGCTCACCATGGGCACCTTGCGGGTATCGACCAGCGGATACATCCCGCAGGTCTCGCAGGCGCGCAGCTTCGGCTGCGTGCCCGCCGGCACCTTGCCCACCGGCCGCTTGCGCAGCTTGTTGCAGTTATTGGTGGCCATGTAGGCCTGCTGGGGAATGCAGTAGAACATCATGTCCTTACTCATCGTTATTGTCTCCTGTATCACAGCTCGAAAACGAATCCAGACCGGCCCACGACGGCACCTAGAGTCCACCCGCCATGGGCCGCAGGGCCGCATCGCGGTCCGCGCCTTCCATCGGGCCGATCAGTGCCGCCAGCCCCTGGCTCAGGCGGGCGAGGTCACCGTCCGACAGTTGCGCCAGGGCAGCGGAGATGGCGCCCTGTGCGGGGCGCGGGGCGCGCCTGATCAGTGCCTCGCCGGCCGGGCTGACGGACACCTGTACCACGCGCTGATCGGGACCGCCGCGACGGCGCTCGATCAGGCCCTTCTTCTCCAGCTTGTCGAGCAGATTGCTGGTGGTCGACGGGTGCAGTGACAGCGCCTGTGAGAGTTCCGACACGCGCAGCCCCGGCCGGTTCCTCAGCTCCCACAAGGCCCACAGCTGGGCGGCACTGACGCCGCACTGCCGCTCCACCCAGCGCGAATGCTCCTGCATGGCGCGATAGACGATGCGCAGCTGCTGCACCACCGCACGGGCCTGCCGGTCGCGCACGGTATCGGCGGGGGGCGACGGGTCGGGGGGTACAGGGTGCTCGACACTCATCGGGGAGGTATGGACGCCAAAAATATAGGTCCGCAGCATACCATATTTTCGCCTATCGCGTCCAATTACATTGTAAAACATTAAGTTATGAATGAAGCCCCCGAGACATCGAGGGCGATCCGGCCGATCACGGCAGTGGCCTTGACTCACGTCATGCAGGTACTGGCGCGCAGAGGCGATGATTCCCTGCAGCCGGCCGGGACGGCCGGCGGCTGAGATGCCGCACCGCAGGACTGACTGGCCACGCTCAGACGTACATGGGCCGCCCATCGAGCAGCCGCAGCCAGCCGCGGGCGATGCGATAGATCAGCCAGACCGTGGCCGCGACCAGCACGCCGAAGCCGATCGGTGCACCGAGCATGCTCAGGATCAGCAGCAGGGCGACCACCAGCCACAGCAGGGCGAACCAGAAGGTACGGATCTGCCAGCGGTAGTGGGATTCCGCCCAGGAGCCACGCGCATCGCCGCGCTTTACGTAACTCATGACCACCGCGACGATCGAAGGCACGCTGCCCACGAAACTGCCGATGACGGTGGTGGACCCGGCGAAACCGATCAGAATGGCGACGGTATGCAGGGCGTAGACCAGGTGCGCGACCGTCCGCACGGAGGGCAGGGGTTCGGCGGTCAGGGGCGTGCTGAAGTCGGGCATGGCAGGGCTCGCTGCGCGGAATTCGGCCTCAGGATACTCGAAAGGCCGTGCGGATGGTGCGCCCCGACGGCGCGCCGTCCACAGCCGGCCCGGGGCGCAATTTTCAGTTTGAATTAAGCCGGCAGCGCTAGCCTGTCCGGTTCATCCATCAACAGAGGGGCGCAGTAATGGCCAATCCGGCAACCACGACCGCTCCCGCAGGGGGCCGCCCCGTGCGTATTTTTCACTGGGTGCCAGGAGTACCAATATGAAATTAAAAATTTTATTCCTTTCCTGCGGCTGCCTGACCGTGACCCCCGCCAGCCAGGCTGCCAACCCCATCAATGACACCCTGTCCTGGAGCGCCGACCTGCGCGCTGGCTACTACTCCCTGGAACGCGACGACCGCGACGGCAGCAGCGACGTCACGGACGAGCTCCGGGCCCGCATCCGCCTGGGACTGGAAGCGAAACTCAGTGACCGCTGGCGTGCCAAGACCCGTTTCGCGGGGCGCTACTCCACCTACGAGAACGACAATCACTTTCAGTTCTTCACCAGCGCCCCCGCCACTGACGGCCTGCGCCGGGGGGATTCCACCCTCGACGAACTCTATCTCGCCTACAGCCCCGATGACCGCTGGCAGGTCACCCTCGGGCGCATGCAGACCAAGTTCGAACTGGTTGGCGTCGCCAAGAAGTCCCTGGACCGCAACGACAGCCCGAACGTCGACATCACCTGGACCGACGGCCTGCGCGTCACCCGCAAGGGCGACAACGGCTGGAACAGCCATGTCATCCTGCAGCGCAACCTCTCGGCCGGCCCCACCAATGTCCTGCGCTCCCCCTTGAATTTCAGTGAAGATGACAGCCGCGTGATGGCCTTCTTTTCCCTGGAGAGCACCCAGCGCGTGGGCCCGGTAGTGCAACGCGCTATCGATATCAATTACCTGCCCGATGCCCTGCGCCGTGATGGCACGGCCACGGGACGCATCGAGGATTACTGGGGTTTGGTGGGGCGCCTGGCGGCCCAGTGGCCGCTGGGGGGCAGCGGCACCAAGTTCATGCTCGCCGGTGAAGGGGGCTATGCGCCCAACACCCCGACCGAGGCTGCCGTGAAGACGGGTACCAGCGGTGATGCCGGCGGGTTGGCCGCGCAGGTGACCTTCAATTTCATCGATATCATCCCCCGCCACAGCTTCGGCCTGGTCTACGGTCATGTGGAATCCGGCTGGTTACTGTCACCCGATTTCCGCAACAACAACAGCCTGATCGAAGGGCGCTATCAGTGGCGCATCGACGGCAACCGCAGCGTCGAGGCACGCCTGCGGGAACGCAAGGATCTCGACAGCATCATCGGTGCCCAGCGCGACCGTACCGACCAGGATTTCTACGTCCGCTATACGCAGAAGTTCTAGCGCCGGAACATAACCGAATGATCGAGTTCGAGGCGAATGCCGATGCGTTCGCCGCTGGCGTGGTCGTGATGGCTCGGCACCAGGCTGAGCACCCGAACGCCGCTGGAGAGGCGCAGGGTGTAGAGAAAATCCGCACCACGGAGGGCCTTGTCGCAGACCTCGGTGAGCATGGGGCTGGCGTCGTCATGGACGATCGGCGGGACGCACCAGCACCATCAGCCGGCCGTGCGGGCGGACGATCACCGGGCCATATCCGCCCTCGGCCGGTCCGGGCCGAGGCACACCTTTTCAGTTTGAGTTAAGCCAAGATCGCTAGCCTGTCCGGCACATCCACCAACAGAGGGCCGCAGCGATGGCCGATCCGGCAACCACAACCTACTATCCCGTATGGGACCGCTCCGTGCGTATTTTCCACTGGGTCAACTTCACCACCGTGCTGCTGCTCCTGGGCATCGGTCTGATCATCTACAACGGCAAGGCGCTGGGCATCTCGGCCGATGCCAAGGTGTTCCTCAAGACCTTCCACGTCTGGGTCGGCTATGTGATGGTCCTGAACCTCGGCTGGCGCTTCGTGTGGGGCTTCATGGGCAGCCGCTACACCCGCTGGGGTGCGGTCCTGCCCTTCGGCAGAGGCTATTTCCGCGAACTGCGTGCCTACCTGAGCAGCCTCGGCAACGGCGGACAGCGCCGCTACCTGGGCCACAACCCGCTCGGCCGGCTGATGGTGCTGGTGCTGTTCGTACTGCTGGCGGTGCAGGGCGTGACCGGCCTGGTAGTGGCCGGCACCGACATCTACTACCCGCCACTGGGCAGCTGGATCGCCAGCTGGGTCGCCGCGCCCGGTGTGGACCCGGCGACCCTGCTGCCAGGCAACAAGGAGATGGTGGATCCCGCGGCCTGGGAGGCGATGCGCGAGTTCCGCAAGCCCTACATCACACTGCACAAGATCGTCTTCATCGTGCTGGGCGGTGCGGCACTGTTGCACATCCTCGCCGTGGTCGTGATCGAGATCAAGGAGCGCAGCGGCCTGGTGTCGGCCATGATCTACGGTCGTAAGACGCTGGACTGCAAGCCGGTGGATCTGCCCGAGCAGGAGTAACCGCGGCGGTGAGGGCGTGCCGCGACGACGCGCGGCACGCCCCTACCGGCGCAGCATACTCTATAAGGAGAACATCGCCTCCAGATCGTGGCGCGAATAGGCCTTGAAGGCCAGCAGCGTCGCGGTCTTCTCGATGCCATCGATCTTCAGCAGATGACTGGTCACGAGTTCCGCCATCGCATCGGTGTCCGCCACCCGCACGACTGCGATCAGATCGTACTCACCACTGACCGAAAACACCTCGGAAATCTCCCGCATGCCGGCGAGCTGCTCGGCGATTTCGTTCACCAGGTGGCGTTCGACGTTGATGAGGATGATGGCAGTGACCATGGCTGTTACCCGAAAGTGAAAGTCCGTCGTGAGGGTGCATGCTAACGCGCTGTCAAAGCGAAACAAACTTTTTGCTACTCCCCGGCAGCCGCCAAGGTCACGACAGTCCCGATCCCACCACCGGGCGACACCCCCGCAGCACCTGATTCTCATCCCGGGATCGAGTGCTATATTGTACTCGCCGACACGCCAACCCCGACCGTTGCCGGTGGACGGTGGCATGAACACCGCGATCACCCAGAAGGCGCGTCCAGGATCCAGTCAGGACCGCCCAGGCCAGCCTGCGCACCTTCTTCAATATTGTCGCTGATCCACCGTAAACACCCTACGTTCTACAGAATATTAGTAGGTTGCCGACGGACTGGATACTTGCCTGCAGGGTCGATACGGCGCGTAACGCAGATTCGGACGGAACCGTATGCAATCGAGAGAGATAACCTCACGAACCGAGGGGCTGAGGCCTCGTTGGATTACCCTTCGTATCACCGCCATCTACGCCACGGTGGGGGCCCTGTGGATCCTGTTCTCGGATCGCCTCCTGGGTCTGCTGGTCGATAATCCGGGCGAGCGACTTCTTTTCCAGACCTATAAAGGATGGATCTATGTCGGCTTCACCGCATTGCTGTTGGCGTGGTTGGTCGGCCGCCACCTGCAGCAGTTGTACGGGGAGCAGCGGCAGGTCCGACGACTGAACCGGACCTATCAGTTCCTCAGCGGCATCAACAGCGCGATCGTTCGGGTCCGGGCCTGCGAGGAGTTGGCCCAGACGGCCTGTGAACTTGCGGTCGAGAAGGGCAGCTTCCTGGGTGCCCGCATCTTTCTGCCTGAGGGGCCGGACAAGGCCCTCAAAGTCGTGGCCCAGGCCGGCTTGCCCGGTGGCTGGTCGCCGGCCATGGCAGCGCCGCTGAAGGAGGTCATAGGCCGCCCGGAGGTTGTGGACCCGATCTGGCTCTCCGAGCTGGAAGAGGTCGCGTTACCCGGCGCATGGCACAAAGTGGCAAAGCTTCATGGCATAGCGGCTGTCGCGGCCTTGCCGGTCTCCGACTGTGCAAGAAGTCAGCCGGTGCCCGGCTGGCTGGAGCTCTATGGTGGGGCCGGGCAGGTATTCGACGAACAGGAGGCGGCCCTGCTGGAGGAGATTGCCGCCGATATCAGCCTCGGATTGGAGATCATCGACAAATCCAACAGCCTGCATACGCTCACATACTACGACGTACTCACGGGATTACCCAATGAAACCCTGTTGACGGGTCGCGTACAGCAGGCCCTTTCCCACGCACTCCATGATCAGCGCGCGGTAGCCGTCGTGGTCGTGGATTGCCCGGAGCTTACACGGTTGGTGGATATTCGTGGACGTCATGTTGGAGATCGCCTGCGCAAGCAGCTGGCGGATTACCTGACGGCGGCGGTGAGGGAAGGCGATACCGTGGCGCGAACCGGTCAGGACGAGTTCACGCTAGTCCTGGCCGATATGGCACAGAGCGCAGATTTGGTTCATCTTTCGGAGCGACTGCTGGCAGGTCCCACCATCGAGATGGACGACGAGGCCACGCAATTGCCATTGCCATTGCGTGGGGGTGCCGCCCTGTATCCTGATGACGCCGATAATGCAGAAGACCTGATCCAGTACGCGGCGCTGGCCCTCCATACGGCCGTGACCGCTCCCGGTGCCTGTACGTTCTACTCGACCAGCCTGAATACACTCGCGCACTCACAGCTGCGCCTCGAACACGAACTCCGCTGCGCCATGGAACGCAACGAATTCTCTGTGGTGTATCAACCGGTGGTGGCTATCGAGACGCTACGGCCGGTCGGGGCGGAGGCGCTGCTGCGCTGGCATAACGGAACGCTCGGGGATGTCGGGCCGAACCAGTTTATCCCCGTGGCTGAAGCAAACGGCTTGATCCATGCGCTCGGGCGCTGGGTGTTGGAGCAGGGCTGTCGGCAGATCGCGGCTTGGCGGGCCACTGGAATGGGGAATTTCTCGGCGTCTGTCAACGTCGCCACCCCGCAGCTTCTGCGGGAAGGCTTCATCGATGAGCTGCGCCAGACACTGGAGCAGACCGGCTTGCGTGGCGGCACTCCCGGGCTGGCAATCGAGATTACGGAGACGGCGATCATGCACGACCTCGACCGGGCGGCAGACGTGCTGCACCAGGTCCGCGAGCTGGGGGTCCGTATCTACCTGGATGATTTCGGGACGGGGTTTTCGTCTTTGAGCTATCTGAGCCAGTTACCGATCGATGTACTGAAGATTGATTACATCTTCACCTCGAAATTGCCCCAGGATCAACGCGCGGTGACGCTGGTGAAGGCGATTATCGCACTCGCCCACAGCCTCGAGATCGATGTGGTAGCGGAAGGCGTAGAGACCGACGAGCAATTACAGCTGCTCCGTAAGCTGGGCTGCAACTATGTGCAAGGCTATCTCATCGGGCGGCCGGTGCCGGTGGAACAGTTGGCCCTCCCTGCCAACAACGAACACCCAGGTCGGTTTGGAGCTGCTCCCCTTAAATAAACACTGTTTCCCGCCCGTTACGTTGGACCACACCACCTGCCGGCCCATTGGCCCTGATCATCCAAGCGCAGCAGCAGTTCATACACAATCATCATTAAAGTGCTATATTGTACCTACCGACCAGGTAGCCAAGACTACTCGGAGGGACAACACGATGAATACCGCGACGGCCCAAAAACTCGCCCAGGATCCGGCCAAGACGGCCGGAGCTGCCCTGCGTACCTACTTCAACATCGCCGAGGCCTGGAAACTGGATACCGAGCAGGCCATGACCCTGCTTGGCTTCGATGAGCGCACCCGCAGCACCTTCTTCAAGTGGAAGCGAGCGCCGGAGGGTGCGCGCCTGAACCGAGAGAAGCTGGAACGGCTTTCCTATATCTTTGGTATCTACAAAGACTTGCAGATCCTGCTGCCGAAACCGGAAGCCGCAGACACCTGGATCCACCGGCCCAACGATGCCCCGTTGTTCGGCGGGCGCCCCGCGCTGGACCGCATGCTCGCCGGCAACGTAGCGGACCTGTATGTCGTCCGGCAGTACCTGGATGCCCAACGCGGCTGGTCATGACCCCGGACCTGCGGCGCATCGGCTGGAAGCCTTCCTGGCGGCTGGTCTCCAGCCGGTTTCCACCGGTGGGTCTCTTCGATCGGGTCGCGAGCGCTGAGTATCTGGACATCATCACGGCGATCGAGGGGCTGACCAACGACCGCTTGCGGGAGGAACTGGGCGAGCTTGCCTTAGTGCCCAGGGAAGATCGGATATTCGGGGATGGAACCACACCCATCATGGCCGCCTTCACGCATCTGAACGGGGAGGGCAGTCGCTTCACGGACGGCAGCTACGGAGTGTACTACGCGGCCAAGACCCTCGAGACGGCCGTGGCCGAGACGCGGTTTCACCGGTCGCGGTTCCTCGCCGCCACCCGGGAGCCGCCGATCGAGATCGACATGCGCAGCTACGCATCCGACATCGATGCCGAGCTGCACTGCATCGCGGGGCGGCAAGCTGAGCTGCCGGACATCTATGCGCCGGATCCCGACCAGTACGGGCCTGCGCAGGCCTTTGCCAAGACGCTCCGCGCCGCCGGATCGAATGGCATCCATTACAGCAGTGTCCGCAACCCCAACGGGGAGTGCATCGCGGTGTTCCGACCCCGCGTCATGCAACCCGTGGTTCAGGGCAAGCACTACTGCTATGTCTGGAATGGCAGAGAGATCACGGATGTGTACGTCAAGACGGAGTTTCCCTGACCTGCCACGGGAAACCTTTGGGATAACAAAAAGTACATTCTCTACTGGTCAGCCTGACACCACAGTCGCTTGTAATGGCAACGTAGCACGCCATTAAAGTCACAACACGTCATTACGCACTCACACCAACACTTGCCGTGTGTTAGCGATGTAGTGATGGACTTGACGCTCAATGCCGGGGTCAACCATGCGTTCCGGGCGACGACCGTTTGGGCAGGCCATCCGTGGTGTTGTACCAAACAATCGACAAATCAGTGGACGCTCAGCGTATACCTCGCAGCCCTTGGGCCCCAGGTGTACACAGTTAAAGTCATTCAATGCCGCCTCGTGCTCGGCAGCAGACTTCACCGGGAGGCGCGACATTTCTTCTGAGGAAGTAGTCACCGGGCCACAACAATCATGACACCCCGGAACACATTCGAACGATGGAATATGCACGCGTAACCGCGCGATGGTGTCTCGGTCACCGTTCACTTAACGCCCACCTTTCATACGATTCGCTATCATTATTATTTCATGCCTTAAGTACTAAAAGCTGGTAGTTTATTTGACTTCCCAAAGCGCCGACGCCAATCGACTGTATATTGGGATGATTGGTGATCGTAACCGCCGTGTGCTTGAACTCGAAGTTGTAGAACGTGTGCTTTTCTTTCCGTTTCATGTCTCACCTCTCGCATAGTTTACTTCGGAGAGGTGTCAATTATTTCGGGGTAGGTTCAGTCCGCGTTGATGGGTTTGTTATCCTACTTTCGCCATCATCTCGTCTAGAACACTCTGCCTCTTCAGGCGATCATTTGTGACATCTCCTAAAGAATTAACGATATCAACGGCTTGGGTAAACACCGCTGTACCTTCGGCGCTATGATGTGAAAATTTGTCGATAATTTTTTGCGCATATGCATCTATTTTCTTTGCGTTCAACTGCGGCATCTCCTTTCCTGCAACTATTGCTGCGGCCACTGGGAGTATGTGCCACTTGAAGCGACGCATGTTTTGCGGGAGCGTGCTATTTGAAGTCAGAAGGTGGAATCGGTAAAGCGCAAGCGCGCCAGCGTAGTAGATGATTTCTCGATTCTGTTCGCCAAAGATACGCGGCCCAAAATGTTCATACATTTGCTTCGGGTATCTATAAGACAGGTCTGGACGCCTGAGGAACATAGCACAAACACATTTGGCTGCGTTGTGTAAAGAAACCACTCGAATCGCCGATATTCCTTTCCCGACATACTGCCGATCTCTTCTTTCAAAATACAATCTGCCATCCTGACCCTCGAATGTATTGAAGTAAGCTTCCACTCTCTTCGCGATTGGGCTTAATGACAAGAACTGTGACTCTTCAATCTTCGATTGGCTATTCGTAGCTCGCACCAGCTCGCTAAAGACGTCCTCGTCTGTTGTCTCGACAACCTTTAGGGTTAGCATTAGGTCGTCCGTTAACGCATCTCGATTCTCGTAGAGAACGTGTGATGTTTGACAACCATTGACGATCTGAAAATTTGAGATGTGCAGTGTTGTTCCTTGTACTCTAACATCGGGACTGACGAGAGTTACCCCGTTATTCAAAACCGGAAATCTCGTCCGACCACCAGCATCTTTGAGCGTTTCTGCTATTTGAGCATTGACCGGATTCTCGGCGCCCAGAAAATGGCGGACATTTTCCTCAAACAGCTGCCCTCGTATGCTGCCATCGTCACCTACAAGTAGGTTATCAACGTAATCTTTCGCTTTAACAACGACTAGGTATGCTTCATCGATACCCGCGATTTCAGGCAGCGATGCGCTGCTGTTCATCACTAAGCTTGCCTCGATACCGCTATAACTTGCCACCCATGCATTTACAAGCTCATCTCGCCCCATAAACCGGACTTCTACATTTTGAAAGAATCCTAGTTCTTTAAGTTGGCGTATCATATCTTCCCGCGCACTTTCTCGCGCTTCCGGGGCAATATAGGTGCCGGTAGTCACGAATGCTGCCGCCACGCTTGGTTTGCCGTGGCGAATCTTCGGAACGTTCCTAATCACTACGTCGAAAGCAGCCCTCGCATCTTGCTGGAGCTCACTGGCAGCACCATAGGGTTCCTGTGTAAAGAATCGCAGCACCGATTCTTTGAACTTCAGAAAATCACCAAGATTGAAGCCTTCGCTGGTCTTTGCCTGAACAAAAACTACCTCGACATCGTTGTTCCGGCGTTCATGAGCAAATACGGATTCCGCATCCTCCGCGGAGACAATATGCTCCTCATTGATGATGACAGCTATACCATCTGTGCCGTCATCATCCTCTCCCGTTGTGACATCGTCCAATTCAATTGCGGAAGCCAGCCTATTTGAGAGGAACGCGAAATTGGCGAATTTTTCAAACTGAACCGAGTGATCATCAGCCTCAAGAGCGTATTGACGAGACAAAAGGGGACAGATTTATTTTCACCGTTGATCCTTCCGTCGCGGTCGTCCCGGCCCCCTAGGCTCGATCCGTTGCCCAATATCGTTGTTCCACCTCACGTCGAAAATATTCGCTACCCGTCAACTACCCGCGCTGTACCGCCTCACGAGTCAGTCGCCATTCATCTTTGAGAGAGACAAAAGGGGACAGATTTATTTTCATCGTTGATCCTTCCGTCGCGGTCGTCCCGGACCCCTAGGCTCGATCCGTGGCCCAATATCGTTGTCCACCTCACGTCGAAAACATTCGCTACCCGTCAACTACCCGCGCTGTACCGCCTCACGAGTCAGTTGCCACTCATCTTCGGGCACACCCGAACCACCCACAGTCTCGATAGCGGTCTGTATACTTACTCACCGTCTCTCCCAGGGCCGTGTAACACAGATCCTGTTCCAGCCACCCCAATGCATCGTCCCCATCTTACGTCGATAGCGGGGCCATGGACATTCTTCCGGCTCGGCCGCTATTCACGCACGTACCGGATTAAGTTCCACGTAGCGGCAACACACTAAATAAGTAGGCCTCCGTCTAGATCGGGCTGGACTTGTAGCGACTTTCTCACAAGCTCCCTGTACGTCCCTCTAGTCGATTCACCCAGCACGCCTCCCGACCCGCCGGCCACTTCATCAAGCATCCCAGATTACCTGAATCACTACCCGGATCGATCGCCAGGTGCTTATGGTTCATCATTAAACAGTAGACATAAACCCGACAGCCCAGTGTGGTCTTCCAGTCCGTCAACGTATCCAGGTAATGCTGATAATCTTTTGGTTAAAAAATAAATCTGTCCCCTTTTTGGTCCCCAAACTGGCGGGGTGACTGGCCTTTGATGTAGGCCGTCGCTCTACCAAGTATCGATAGGCCAGTAAGCAGGCCAGCACTGGGATCGAAGTTGACCGTGATCGCTACATGAAGTTGTGGCGCCGGCGCCAAGCTTGCCAGCACAGCGGCGCTGTCCACCGTCGTTGCCGAAGAAATCAGGGCCTGCGCCCTGGCGGGGATTCGACTCCGTTCCTTTTTGAGATGACTGTGCTGCTGAAAGGCAGGATGCGCTGAAGGAACGCTTGCCGCGCCAGCCGTGTCCTGAATGGCATTGATCTGGAGCGTTTTCCTTGCGCCACGTGTCATGCCTGCAATCTGGCTCAAGTGCCCAGTCACCTTCGCTGCGGGATAGCAATAGTGGGTAGGCTGTGCCGCGATTCGTGCCTTGTCTTTCGCATTTGCCCACTTCTCGTGTCCCAGCCAGTCGCATGCACTACACCGGCCATCGACGTGCCATTCGAGCTTCTCCCACCCGTTGGCTGATGCATCGCCAACGCCGATCACCCGGAGCAAGTCCTCCCGGAAAAAATGCAGAACGGTGGGCAGATAGAAGCGCAAGTTGGCGTCTTCGCTATCTGCAATCAACGCGTCGAGATACTGGCCCGGTGTGGCCGGGGAAGCACCAGACATCAGCCCATCAAGTTCAGACCGACCCTGCTTGAATCGGGTCCACAAGTAGCTGCGAGTCGTTACGAAGTAATCATTCTGCAAGCCTTGATCGGCGATCCAGTTGGCGAGGAAAAGTGCATAAAGTGCAACCTCGGCGGAATAGCTTGGATTAGCTTCGCTGGTGTGCTTCACATCGATGATGCTCAAGGCACGCCGCGTCTCAGTTGCCACGTCAATTGACCTGCGACATCCGTCTGAGCCCACCTCCTCGTCATCATTTATCGCTTGGCGCACAACGATGATATCAGGAATCAGCCCTGCTATTGGTGGCACCTGAGCAATCTGTCCGTGTTGTAGTCCAATATTTGCCATCACAGCGTTCTGGAAGGATGAGGGCTCGAACTTCCCTTGCAGGATGATCGATGGCAAAGTCGTAACCTTACCCAGCAATGAGGCCAGCGGCGCCTTGACCGGCTTGTTTGCACCTCCTTTGTCGGGCTGATAGATGACCAAGCTGCCGAAAGCCTGGATTAACTGATCATTGCGCTCGTCCTCAAAATCTCGCCCTGCCGTCTGGAGGACCCCGATTCCCGGGCGAGCCTGCAATGGGACCGGCATGCCATGCTCATCAAGCTCGGAATCCTCGTGCAGAGACAGATAAAGCTCGCGGTCACACTTGGTCCGAAGAAACATGGACAAAGTGCTCTTGGAGATTCTTTTCTTTGTAGTACTCGGCATATCAGACCATATCCAGACAATCAGGGATTTACAGAAATGGAAATCACTCTATCAAGCGCTCATACGCTTGTGATTCCAGTTTGTGCTGCATTCCGCCTGTCTCAGTCGCGACGATGCATCGAGAGCTTTGCTTGATGGATCTTCGCAAACGGCAAAATCGAGGTTCAGCAAGAGACACAGGCGCTGCTTGTGCGGGATGATTTCGACGATGAAATCAAACACACGGTAGGTAAAGCTCCGGACATTGGTTAGCTCTACAACATCCGCGAAAAACAGCAGAGGAAAGATATAGGTCTTGAATTCGGCCGCATCCACCAGGCCGCGCAAGATGTTGGAGGATTCCCGCAGGTGCGATTCGAGCTGTTCCAATGAGACTGGGACGGTCGACAAGTTCTCCCCCTAGCAATTCTGGCTGAATCGTTGATTCTTCAATCGGCGCATGAGCGTTAACGCCGATGCACCTGATATCTAAGGCTAGGGATATTACTTTAAATTCTAATAAAAATCAGCAAGCTAAGAGTGACTCCCCTCGAATGCCATTTACCCCGGCAAGAAAAAATCAATTACTTATGGCCCATCCAGAATAAAACTTTATTTTCTTGAGAAGCACTTTATTTTCCAGGTGCGAACAATATTTGTTCCGGATAACACGCACACTTTCCTCATGCCGGTTTTATTCCACCGTCACACTCTTCGCCAGATTCCGCGGCTGATCCACGTCCGTGCCCTTGAGCATCGCGACGTGATAGGCGAGGAGTTGCAGCGGTACGGTGAAGACGATCGGGGCGATACAGTCGTCGGTGGGGGCCACCGGCAGGACAGTGATGCCGGGGCCGGCGGCGAGGCCGGCGCCCTCGTCGGCGAACACAAACAGTTCACCGCCGCGGGCGCTGACTTCCTGCAGGTTGGACTTGAGTTTTTCCAACAGCTCGTTGTTGGGCGCAACCGCGATCACCGGCATGTCGGCATCGACCAGGGCGAGTGGGCCGTGCTTCAGTTCACCGGCGGGATAGGCCTCGGCGTGGATGTAGGAGATCTCTTTCAACTTGAGTGCACCCTCCATCGCCACGGGGTACTGCGCGCCGCGACCTAGAAACAAGGCGTGGCGCTTGTCGGCGAAGCGCTCGGCGAGTTCCTCGATCTGCGGGTTCAGCTGCAGTGCATGCTCGATCATGCCGGGCAGCGAAATGAGCTGCTGGACGATTTTCGCCTCCTGTTCGGCGGTGAGGCCGTGGCGCCGGCCGAGTGCGACGACCAGCAGCATCAGGGATGCCAGTTGCGTGGTGAAGGCCTTGGTCGAGGCTACGCCGATCTCGGGGCCGGCACGGGTCATCAGCACCAGCTCGGATTCGCGCACC
>Ga0172382_10000662_pt1 | contig 64665 bp, 60 predicted proteins | sample Leawel138RmetaG_FD_122245 | JGI IMG/M metagenome (GOLD analysis project Ga0172382, IMG submission 122245) | Leachate microbial communities from a municipal landfill in Southern Ontario, Canada - Leachate well 138R metaG | ecosystem: Engineered > Solid waste > Landfill > Unclassified | place...
AATGCCCCCCTGTTTTTTTTGTGCTACGGGAGAGACGGACATGGCGGTGATTGCCAACAGACGTGCAGCCATGATGCTGTTCTCCGGCGCGAGCGACATGTACAGCCACCGTGTGCGTATCGTATTGGCCGAGAAGGGTATCGAGTTCGACCTGGTGGATGTCAAACCAGGCGATCGGATGGAAGACCTCATCGAGCTGAATCCCTACAACGAGGTGCCCACCCTGGTGGATCGCGACCTCGCCCTGTATGACGCCACCATTATCATGGAGTATCTCGACGAGCGGTTTCCCCATCCGCCCCTGATGCCGGTCGACCCGGTGTCATGCGCCAGCCACCGCCTGATGCTGTACCGGATCCAGCGCGACCTGTATGCCCATGCCGATGTCGTGTTGCACGGTACCGAGAAGCAGGCTGCCAAGGCACGCAAGGATCTGCGCGACAACCTGATTGCCTCGCTGCCGGCCTTTGCCGCGCGGCCGTTTTTCCTCAGCGACGAATTTTCCCTGGTCGACTGCGCACTGCTGCCGCTGTTGTGGCGTTTGCCGCTGCTCGGCATCGAACTGCCGCGCCAGGCCACGGCATTGAGCGCCTACACGGAACGGCTGTTCCGTCGTGGCGCCTTCAAGGCCAGCCTGAGCGAAGCCGAAAAAGAGATGCGATAACTTCAGTTACAAGTTCCAAGTCTCAAGTTCCAGGAAAAGGTCAGTGCGGCGCGCGATTTCTTTTACTTGCAACTTGTTGCTTGCGACTTGCCATGTGGACAAACCATGACCTCCAGCCGCCCCTACCTGATCCGCGCCCTGTACGAGTGGATCGTTGATAATGAAATGACGCCGCACGTGCTGGTTGACGCCAACCACCCCGGTACCAGCGTGCCGCAGCAGTTTGTCGAGAACGGCAAGATTGTCCTCAATATCGGTCCCTTTGCTGTGCAGGGACTGGCCATCGAGAATGAAAGCCTTGGTTTCAGTGCACGTTTTGGTGGTGTGGCCAATCACATCATCGTGCCGATCGCTGCGGTACAGGCGATCTACGCGCGCGAAAACGGCCGTGGCATGGTCTTCGCGGAGGAGGAAGAGACCCCGCCACCCAGCGAACCCGAGGGTGGCAAGAAACCCGCCCTGCGCGTGGTGAAGTAAGGAATCCTTAAAGAGGAAAGGCTTAAACGCAAAGGCCGCGAAGAACCTCAGATCTTCGAGGCAGCAGGTCGCAGAGCGGGTGTCAGCATGGTCCTCTGCGCGCTCCTCCTCTCTGTTCCGAATTTTGACCTTGGATTTCCTGGCGCTCTTTGCGTCCTTGCGTTGAAGTCCTTTGACTTCAAACCGGCGGCAGTTTCTTGCCGGGGTTGAGGATGCCGTTGGGGTCGAACTGTGCCTTGATGGCATGCATCAGGGCGAGGGTGGTGGGGGCGATCTCGCGGCCGACATAGTCGCGTTTTTCCACCCCGATGCCGTGTTCGCCGGAGAGGGTGCCATCGAGACGCAGCACCAGGTCGAACACCTCGGACAGGCAGAGCCGTGCCCGTTCCATCTCCTGCGGGTCGTCGGGATTGGCCAGCAGATTGACGTGGATGTTGCCGTTGCCGGCGTGGCCGAAATTGACGATGGTGATGCGGTGGCGCTCGGCCAGGATACCTAGCCCCTCGATCAGTTCCGGCATGCGTGATACGGGCACGACTACGTCTTCGTTGATCTTTTTTGGCGCCACGGTGCGCAGGGCCGGCGACAGCGCCTTGCGCGTCTTCCACAGCGCCGCCACCTCATCGGCCGTACGTGCCTCGATGACCTCGATGCAGCCGTTGCCGTTGGCCGCGTCGGTCAAGGCCTGGGCCGCGTCGTTCAGGCAGGCGGCCGCTCCATCCACCTCGATCATCAGCAGTGAACCGGCCTGCGCCGGCAGCACGTCGCCGGCGTAGCCGCGAATCATCTCGATGGCCTTGGCATCCATGAACTCCAGCGCGCAAGGCACCACCGGTTGGGCCATGATGCGCGAGATGGCCTCGGCGGCGCTGCGCACATCGTGGTATATGGCCTGCAGGGTGCGCCGCGCCTGCGGCAGCGGCGTGAGTTTGAGCGTGGCCTCGGTGATCACCGCCAGGGTGCCTTCGGAGCCGATGAGCAGACGGGTAAGGTCATAGCCCACCACGCCCTTGGTGGTGAACACACCGGCGCGCAGTTCGACGCCACCGCCGGTGACGGCACGCAGCCCGAGCACGTTTTCCCGCGGTGTGCCGTATTTTACCGCGCGTGGCCCGGCGGCATTGCAGGCCAGGTTGCCACCGACGCTGCACACGGCGGCGCTGGTGGGGTCCGGCGGCCAGAAGAAGCCGTGTGCTGCCGCGGCCTCCTGCACCGCCTGGTTGGTGACGCCCGGCTCCACCACCATCAGGCGGTTGGCCGGATCGATGCGCAGGATGCGGTTCATGCGCTCCAGCGACAACACTACGCCGCCGCTGAGCGGCACGGCGGCGCCGGTGGTCGCCGTGCCGTAGCCGCGCGCCACCACCGCCACCTGGTACTCGTTGCACAGGCGCAGCACGGCATGCACCTGGGCATGATCCGCCGGTCGTGCCACGACATCGGGCAGGGCATGGCGGCGGCTGTTGTCGTAGCCGTAGGTCCAGCGCTCATCGGGTGCCGTGACGATGCCGTCGCTGCCCAGCAGGGCATGGAGGGCGGCGATGAATGCCGTTGGCGGCGGTGCGGGTTGAATTTCAGTCAAGGTTCGGGATTTCGCTGCAGGGGCCGGCGGTGTCGCGCATTCGCACCGTCGCCGCGTGTTTATTTCAGTCGTTCTGGCCGAACAGGTGCAGATCGATGAGATCGCACAGGCAATGGATGACCAGCAGGTGTGTCTCCTGGATACGCGCCGTGACCTGCGCCGGTACGCGGATCTCCACGTCGCCCTCGTTCAGCGCCGCGGCCATGGTGCCGCCGTCGCGACCGGTCAATGCCACCACGTGCATGCGCCGATCGTGCGCAGCGTGGATGGCGGCGAGGACGTTGGCCGAGTTGCCGGAGGTGGAGATGGCCAGCAGCATGTCGCCGGCATGGCCGAGGGCGCGCACCTGCTTGGAGAACACCTGGCTGTAGTCGTAGTCGTTGGCGATGGAGGTGAGGGTGGACGAGTCGGTGGTCAAAGCCATCGCCGGCAGTCCGGGGCGCTCGCGCTCGAAACGGTTGAGCAGCTCCGAGGAAAAATGCTGGGCATCGCCGGCAGAGCCGCCGTTGCCGCAGCTGAGGATCTTGCCTTCCTTGACCAGGCACTGCGCCATCATTTCGGCGGCCGTGGCAATGGCCGGCGCAAGCAGGTCCAGCGCGGCCTCCTTGGTGCGAATGCTTTCGTGAAAGTGGTTTCTGATGCGGTCGAGATCGTTCATGAGAGGCTCAGGTTTCGATGGCATTGGTGATCCATTCTACGCGGTTTTCGCCCCGCTCCGGCGTGATGGCCACGACGTCGAAGCGACAGGGGCGGCGTGCAGCGTCGGGATATTGCAGCAGATAGTGCTGCGCAGCGGCCAGCAGCCGTGCCTGCTTGTGGCGGTCGACGCTGGCAATGCCGTCGGCATAGGCCGAGGGGCTGCGGTAGCGCACTTCCACGAATACCGTGGTGTCGCCCTGGCGCATCACCAGGTCCAGCTCACCGCGGCGGCAGCGGTAGTTGCGGTGCAACAGCAGCAAACCGCTGCGCTGCAGGTAGGCGCAGGCCAGATTCTCGGCGGCCAGACCCAGGGCGGCGCGATCGGTCACGGCTGGCCGGCGCCGCTCTCCACGATGATGCGCGGCACGCCGCCGCTGAAGCTGGCCCAGGTCAGCTGGCGGCTCAAGCGCCGCTGTGCGTCCAGACGCAACGAGCCGGTTTCACCGTGGAAGCGTTCAAACGGATAATTCTCCAGTACCTTCAGTGCCGGAATCAGATTGTAGGTGTCGCTGCCCAGGGCGATAAGGCGTTGCAGCCCGTTGTCGCTCACGCGCAGTGCGCCGGCCTCCTTGCGCAGGGACGGATTGGGGGTGGTGGCCTTCAGCGTCCACGGCATGTCGCCGAACACGATGCCGTCCATGTCCCGATCCAGTTCGCGCGCGAAGGCGCCGGAGTATATGTGCGAGGTGGCCAGCACCGGCAGGCCGGCGGCATGGTGGAACTTGAGCTGCGGCCGGATCAGGCGCGCCTGGCGCGGGAAGCCGGCGAGGAACACGAAGTCGATGTCCTCGCGCCGGCGCGGTTCGAAGTGCAGTTTCTGTCCTACCACGGTCTGCAGCTGGCGGTGGCGCGTATCGCTCAGGTCCAGATTGAGCAGGGTGCGCAGCGGGCGGGCGAAATCATTCTTGCTGGAGTCATAGCGGGCCAGGGTGGTGACGGTGCCGCCCAGCTCCTCCCAGCGGCGGCCGAAGGCGTGCTCGATGCGTTCACCCCATTCCCCTTCGGGGACGAATACTGCCGCATGGCTGTAGCCGAGGACCCAGGCATGTTCCGCCACCTGCTGTGCCTCTTCCTCCGGTGACAGTGCGAACTGATAGATATTGTCGGGCAGGGCGTGGCTGTCGACGGTGTTGAGCACCAGGGTCGGCACCGGGAAGTCGTCACGGGTAAGCAGGGCAGTGACGCCCTCCTTGTCCAGCGGGCCGATGATGAAGTCGGCCCCTTCGCGCAGTGCCTGTTCGTAGCTGGGCAGGACACGTGCCGGGTTGGCGGTATCGTAGACGCGCACAGTGATGCGTTGTTCCGGTACCGTGTTGTAGTGCGCCGCCAGCACGCCATCACGTACGGCGGCACCGGCACCGGCAAAGCGGCCGGACAAGGGGAGCAGCAGGGCGATCTGTTGCGGTTGCAGTACCAGCTGGGTGCTGCGGCGCAGCATCTCGTCGATGAACTGCTGGCGCGCCGGATGTTGCGGATAGGCCTGCCGCCAGCCCTCGGCGAGTTGCTGCAGTTCGCGGCGCCCCAGCTGGTACTGTTTGCTGATCTCGGCCAGCGCCATCCAGCCGCTGAATTCGTCCGGTGGCGGCGCATAGCGCAGGGTGCGCAGCGTATGGGCCGAGAGCTGGGTCAGCGCATTCCACAGCTGCTGCTGGTTGTCGCTGCGTACCGCCTCGTCGTCCAGGTAACGGCCACGCAGGGTGTGTTCGCGTGCGGCCTCCAGGTGGTTGCCCTGCTGGGTATAGGCGAGGGCGCGCAGCTGGTGGTATTCCTCCAGCGTGTCGGCATCGGCGCCGGTTGGCAAGGTGGCCAATACCTCAAGCACGCGCTCGGCATTGCGCAGCGCCTGCCAGGCGCGGGCCTGCACCAGGCGCAGGCGCATCTGTTGTGCCGGCGCCAGGTTGCGCGGGTCGATGAGCTCCGTCAGCTGCACGGCCCTGGCCGGTTGACCGGCGCGCACCAGGGCGTCGGCTGCCTCGAGGCGGAATTGCTGGCGCTCCGCGGCGGAATATTGGCTGGACTCGGCCAGGCGCAGATATTCCCGCGCCGCCGCCTCATAATCGGCCTGGCGCAGGGCGGCCTCGGCGGCGCTCTCGCTCACTTCGCGCGGGGCGCTGGGTTGCACGGCACAACCGGCAGCGAGCAGCGCCAGGGCGAGCAGCAACAGGGATGTTTTGAATAGTCTGGGCATGGGAGAAAGGGGATAATATCAGACGGCGATAGCGGCATTTTGCCCGAAGGCGCACAGTATCAATAAAGGAGTTGGCGAGTGTCAATGAATGCGGGAACGCTCTACGTCGTGGCTACTCCCATCGGCAATCTGGGGGACATGACGCCGCGGGCGGTGGAGGTCCTGCAGCGCGTGGCCCGCATCGCGGCCGAGGACACCCGCCACAGTGCCGGCCTGTTGCGCCACTTCGGCATCCATACCCCCCTGTTCGCCCTGCACGAACACAACGAGCGCGAGGCCAGCGCCGAGGTGGTGCGGCGCCTGCAGCAGGGCGAGGACATCGCCCTCATCTCCGATGCCGGTACGCCGCTGATCAGTGACCCCGGCTTTCCCCTTGCCCGGCTGGCTCACGAGGCCGGCATCCGCGTGGTGCCGGTGCCCGGCGCCAGCGCCCTCATCGCCGCCCTGTCCGCCGCCGGCCTGCCCACCGATCGCTTCAGCTTCGAAGGTTTTCTGCCGCCCAAGAGTACGGCGCGCCGTCACGTCCTGGAGGGGCTGGCCGCGGAGCGCCGTACCCTGGCCTTTTATGAGGCGCCGCACCGCCTGCTGGAAACCCTGGAGGACATGGCGGCTATCTTCGGTCCCGGGCGCCTCGCCGTGCTGGCCCGTGAACTGACCAAGACCTTCGAGACCGTGCGTCGGGCGCCGCTGGGGGAACTGCTGGAGTTCGTGCGCAATGACAGCGATCAGCAGCGCGGCGAGGCGGTGCTGCTGGTGCATGGCGCTCCGCCACCGGCGGCCGACGCCCTGGAGGACGAGCCGCGCCGCGTGGCGGAACTGCTGGCAGCGGAATTGCCGGTGAAACAGGCCGCCAGCCTGACCGCGAAGATTACCGGCGCCAAGAAGAACCAGATCTATGACTATCTGGTCAGCCAGAAGCAGTGACAAGTGGCAAGTTACAAGTGACAAGTAAAGGCAGGAATGACTTGCAACTTGTCACTTGCAACTTGAAACTATGTTCCGGGAGCCGGCCGGACGATCGCGGCGCCGCAAGGCGCGGAGGAAAGTCCGGGCTCCGCAGGGCAGGGTGCCAGGTAACGCCTGGGCGGCGCGAGCCGACGGAAAGTGCCACAGAAAACATACCGCCTAAGCGCCTTCGGGCGCCGGCAAGGGTGAAAAGGTGCGGTAAGAGCGCACCGCGCGGCTGGCAACAGTCCGCGGCACGGTAAACCCCACCCGGAGCAAGACCAAATAGGGGAACGGGCGGCCTTCGGGCCGCGATGTGTGGCCCGCACAGTTCCCGGGTAGGTTGCTTGAGGTGTGCGGCGACGCACATCCCAGACGAATGGTCGTCCACGACAGAACCCGGCTTACAGGCCGGCTCCCACCTTTCAAATTCTTCATAGTCCACTCCAGCTTCAATCCCCAACACATTGATTTCTATAGGGTCGAAATGATCCGGATTTTCTCATGTTCCACCTCAACCCACTTGAGCTAAGTTACTGTCAGATAAGAATTAATATCCCATCCTCGGCTTGACACACGGGCTCCCCGGTACCTATAGTGTGCGGAAGTGGATCGAAGTGGAAAAAAATGGGATATGGAGTTCCAGGGGGGCCATAACTTGTTCCGAGGTGTTACCGCACTGACGCTGGATGCGAAGGGCCGCATGGCGATGCCTGCGCGCTACCGCGACCTGCTGCTGGAGCGCACCGGGGGCAATCTGGTCATCACCATCCATACCGATGATCCCTGCCTGTGGATCTATCCCCAGCCGGAATGGGAGGAGATCGAGGCCAAGATCGCCGCCCTGCCCGCCTTCAACCCCGCCACCACCAAGCTGCGCCGCCTGCTCGTCGGCTATGCCACGGACACCGAGATGGACGGTGCCGGCCGCATTCTGCTGGCCCCCGCGCTGCGCGAGTATGCCGGGCTGGAACGCAAGCTGGTGCTGGTGGGGCAGGGCAAGAAATTCGAGCTGTGGGATGAGGAGCGCTGGAACGCGCAGCGCGACCAGATGCTGGCCGAAGGTGTGTTCCGTGGCAGTGAGGCGCTGGCGCCCGAGCTGCAGAGTCTGGTGCTCTGATGGAGCTGGAACACAAGCCGGTGCTGCTGGCGGAGGTGCTGGCGGCACTGCGGCTCCGTGCCGACGGCATCTATCTGGATGGCACCTTCGGCCGCGGCGGCCATGCGGCAGAGATCCTCGCACGGCTCGGCCCCGCCGGGCGGCTGCTGGCGGTGGACAAGGACCCGCAGGCCGTGGCCGTGGCGCGGCAGCGTTTCGGTGCCGACGCGCGCTTTACCATCGAGCGCGGCAGTTTCATCACGCTGGGACAGCGTGTGGCGGAGCGTGGCTGGACCGGCAGGGTGGACGGCATCCTGCTCGACCTCGGCGTGTCGTCACCGCAACTGGACGAGGCGGAGCGGGGTTTCAGCTTCCGTCTCGACGGTCCGCTGGACATGCGTATGGATCCGGAAAACGGGATGAGCGCCGCCGACTGGCTGGCGCAGGCGGCGGAGGGGGAGATCGCCCGCGTGCTGAAGGAATACGGTGAGGAGCGGTTTGCCAAACGCATCGCACGCGCCATCGTGCAGGGCCGTGTGGAGGCGCCCATCACCCGTACCGCGCAACTGCAGGAAATCGTCGCGCGCGCCAACCCGGCCTGGGAGAAGGGCAAGGATCCGGCGACGCGCACCTTTCAGGCGATCCGCATCTTCATCAACCGCGAACTGGAAGAGCTGGATGATGTGCTGGCACAGAGCGTGGCGCTGCTGGCTCCCGGCGGCCGCCTGGCGGTGATCAGTTTCCACTCGCTGGAAGACCGGCGAGTAAAGCAGTTCATCCGTCGCCAGCAGCTGGGCGAGGCGCTGCCGCCGGACCTGCCGCTGACCCAGGCGCAGATGTGGCAGCCACGCCTGCGCGCGGTGGGCAAGAAGATCGTCGCTGGCGCGCAGGAACTGGCCAGCAATCCCCGCGCCCGCAGTGCGGTGCTGCGAGTGGCGGAGAAGCCGACGTGATCGGGCGCATGTTCTGGACGCTGCTGGCGAGCGCGGTATTCGCAAGTGCCCTGGGCGTGGTGTACACGCAGCATCAGGCGCGCAAGTCCTTCGTCGAGTTGCAGGCGCTGCAGGCGGTACGCGATGAGTTGAATATCGAATGGGGCCGGCTGCAACTGGAGCAGAGCACCTGGGCGACACACGGCCGCATCGAGGTCATCGCCCGTGACAAACTGGACATGATGATTCCATCGCCGGCAGCGGTGGTGTTGGTGAAACCATGAGTGAGCACGCAAACATTCCGCACTACGACGGACGCCTGCGTTTCGTGCTGGGGGTGCTTGGCCTTGCCACGGCGGTGTTGATGTGGCGGGTGGTGGATCTGCACGTGCTCAACCGTGACTTTCTGCAGCACCAGGGCGATGCCCGCGCCCTGCGCGTGGTCGAGGTGGCGGCGCACCGCGGCATGATCACCGATCGTCATGGCGAGCCGTTGGCGATCAGCACGCCGGTGGAGTCGGTGTGGGCCAATCCGAAGGAGCTGGCGACTGCACGCAATCAATGGAAGGCCCTCGCCCGGGTGCTGGAGCTGGAGCCGCGTGCCCTGGAGCAGCTGCTGGCCAAGCGGCAGGAGCGCGAGTTTGTCTATCTGCGCCGCCATATCACGCCGGAGCTGGCGCAGAAGGTGATGGCGCTGGAACTCCCGGGCGTGGCGCTGCAGCGCGAGTACCGCCGCTACTATCCGGCCGGCGAGGTGTTCGCCCACGTGGTCGGTTTCACCAATATCGACGATGCCGGCCAGGAGGGCATGGAGCTGCTGCACGATGCCTGGCTCAAGGGTACCCCCGGCAGCAAGCGCGTAATCAAGGATCGTCTGGGACGCATCGTGGAAAACGTGGAGAGCATCAGCGAGCCACGTCCCGGTCAGGACCTGCGCCTGGCCCTCGATCGTCGCATCCAGTACCTGGCCTACCGTGAACTGAAGGCGGTGGTGCAGCGCAGCCAGGCTCGCGCCGGTTCTGCCGTAGTGCTCGACGTGACCAGCGGCGAAGTGCTGGCGATGGTCAACCAGCCGGCCTACAACCCCAACAATCGCAGCGGGCTGAGCAGCGATCGGCTGCGCAATCGCACCGTCACCGATGTGTTCGAGCCCGGCTCCACCATCAAGCCGTTTACCGCAGCGGCAGCGCTGGAGAGCGGCCAGTTCCGTCCCGACACCCCCATCGACACCGGCAGCGGCTTTCTGCGCGTCAACAGCCGGCTCACCGTGCGTGATGTGCACAACTACGGCCGCATCGACGTGAGCCGCGTGATCCAGAAGTCGAGCAACGTCGGCGCCGCCACCATGGCCCTGGCGATCAAGCCGCAACAGCTGTGGGACATGTTCAGCCGTATCGGTCTTGGCACCATGACGGCCAGCGCCTTTCCCGGTGAGGCCACCGGGCTGCTGACCGATTACGGGCGCTGGCGCGAAACCGAGCGTGCCACGCTGTCGTATGGCTATGGCCTGTCGGTGACCGCCCTGCAATTGGCGCAGGCCTATGCGGCACTGGCCGCGGACGGGACCATGCATGCCGTTACGCTGCTGCCGGCCGGCGGTGGCGTCACGGATGTGCGGCAGGTAATGCGGCCGCAGATTGCGCAGCAGGTGCGCGCCATGCTGGAACTGGCGGTGAGCAAGGATGGCACCGGCAGCCGTGCCGCGGTGCCCGGCTATCGCGTCGGCGGCAAGACGGGTACGGCGCGCAAGGTGATCGCCGGTGGTTATAGCGAGGATCATTATCTGGCGCTGTTCGCCGGTTTTGCGCCGGCCACCACCCCGCGCCTGGCGATGGTGGTGGTTATCGACGAACCGCAGGGCGCGGAGTATTACGGCGGCCAGGTGGCGGCCCCGGTATTCGGCCGGGTGATGAGCGGTGCGCTGCGCCTGCTCGATATCGCGCCGGATGATCTGGAGTCGCTGGGTGTGAAGCTTGCCGATGTCACGGCACCGGCACCGGCGCCATCGCAGTCGGCCTCGTCGCGGGGTGTCCTATGATGGCCGCCCCATATATGGCACCAGGATATCCGCTGCAGGAGTTGTTGCATGGTATGGCGGATGGAGACGTGGCCGCGTCCTGCCGCGTCACCGGCGTGACCCTGGACAGCCGCAAGGTGCAGCCCGGCGATCTGTTCATTGCCCTGGCGGGCAGCCGCGACCACGGCGCCGCGCACATTGCGCAGGCCATCGAGCGTGGCGCGGTTGCGGTGCTGGTGGATGGGCCGGCACCCGCGGCCGGCTCGGGCGGGCGGCAGCTGCCCGTGCTGTCGCTCCCCGGGTTGCGCGCCAAGGCCGGGGTGATCGCCGCCCGCTATTACGGCGACCCCAGCCGTGCCATGAGCATGTACGGAATTACCGGAACCAACGGCAAGACCTCGGTGAGCCTGTTCATTGCACAGGCCCTGTCGGTCGACGCGCCCTGCGGTGTGAACGGTACGCTGGGCTGCGGCATCTATGGCGCGCTGCACGGTACCGGCCACACCACGCCGGATGCCGTGACCCTGCAGGCGGAGCTGGCGGCACAGCAGGCTGCCGGTGCGGTGGCGGCGGTGATGGAGGTCTCTTCCCATGCCCTGGACCAGCAGCGTGTTGCCGGCGTCGCATTCGATGTGGCGGTGTTTACCAACTTGAGTCACGAGCACCTGGATTATCACGGCGACATGGCGGCCTATGCACTGGCCAAGCGACGCCTGTTCCAGAGGGCGGAGCTCAAGGCCGCCGTGCTCAATCTGGATGATGCGGTCGGGGCGCGCTGGTACGACGAACTGCACGGTCAGCTGGCGTGCATCGGTTACGGTTTCGGAGCGGCGGCGCAGGCCGCGGCCGGGGCAGTGTTGTGCGGCAGCGAGCTGCAGCTTTGCCCGGTGGGATTGTCCTTCACCGTGTCCTCGCCGTGGGGCGAGGCCCGCATCGCGACACCTCTGCTCGGCCAGTTTAATGCCGCCAACCTGCTGGCGGCGCTGGGAGCCTTGCTGGCCGGCGGCATGAGTTTTCCCACTGCAGTGCAGCGTCTGAAGCAGGTGCAGACCGTACCTGGCCGCATGGAGCGCTTCGGTACCGCGCAGCAGCCGACGGTGGTGGTGGATTATGCCCACACGCCGGATGCGCTGGAGCAGGTGCTCAAGGCGTTGCGCGGTCACTGTAGCGGCACGCTGTGGTGCGTGTTCGGCTGCGGCGGCGATCGCGATCGCGCCAAGCGCCCGTTGATGGGGCAGTTGGCCGAGGCGCTGGCCGATCGGGTAGTGCTCACCGATGACAATCCGCGCAGTGAGAATCCGTGGGACATCATCGAGGATATCCAGCGCGGCATGAAGGAGTCCGATGCGGCCTACGTCATGCGCGATCGCGCTGCGGCCATCCGCCATGCCATCGGCATGGCGGCGGCGGGCGACATCGTGCTGATTGCCGGCAAGGGGCACGAAACCGAGCAGATTGTCGCCGGTCAGGTGCTGCCCTTCTCGGATCGCACCGAGGTCGTGCACTGTCTGCAGGAGGTGACCGATGCATAAGTCTGTCGTGCAGCAGCAGCCGGAGGGCATCCGCACGCGCCTGACCCAGGCGGCGGCCTGGCTCGGTGCCGAACGCAGTGGCGCCGATGCAGAGTTCCACGGCGTCAGCACCGATACCCGCACCCTGGCCCCCGGCGTATTGTTCGTTGCGCTGCGTGGTCCGCGCTTTGATGGCCATGACTATGTCGCCGCAGCCACCACGGCCGGTGCCGCCGCGCTGCTGGTGGAGCATGCGGTGGACAGTCCGTTGCCGCAGCTCATCGTGCGCGACACGCGCCTGGCGCTGGGACGCCTCGCGGCGGCGTGGCGCCTGCACTGCAACACCCCGCTGGCAGCGATCACCGGCAGCAACGGCAAGACCACGGTGAAGGAAATGAGCCGTGCCATCCTGGCCCAGACCGGTGCCGTGCTGGCCACCGAGGGCAATCTGAACAACGACATCGGCGTGCCGCTTACCCTGCTGCGGCTCACGCCGCAACAGCGTCATGCGGTCATCGAAATGGGCGCCAACAATCCCGGCGAGATCGCCTACCTGAGCGGCCTGGCGCAGCCCGATGCGGCCGTGATTACCAATGCCGGGCCGGCCCACCTGGCCGGCTTCGGCTCACTGGAGGGCGTTGCCCGGGCCAAGGGGGAGATCTACAGCGGCCTGCGCGACAACGGCGTCGCCGTGATCAACGCCGATGATTCCTTTGCCGACCTGTGGCGCGGCATGGCGGGCACCCAGCGTCAGCTGTGTTTTGGCACGGCACCGGAGGCCATCGTCACCGCGCGCTGGCAGGCCGAGGGCAGCGGCAGCCGGCTGTGGCTGCAGACGCCGGCCGGTGAGGCCGAGCTTCTATTGCCGTTGCCGGGACGCCACAACGTGATGAATGCCCTGGCTGCCAGCGCACTGACGTTGGCGCTGGAGGTGGGGCTGAACGCGATATGCCGCGGCCTGGAGAGTATGCAGGGGGTAGCCGGCCGGCTGGCGCCGCGCCGCGCCTTCAATGGTGCCCGGCTCATCGACGACAGCTACAACGCTAACCCCGCCTCCATGCGTGCGGCCATCAACGTGCTGGCGGCGTATCCCGCCCCGCGCATTCTGGTGCTGGGCGACATGGGTGAGTTGGGTGATGCTGCAGTGCAGTTGCATCGGGAGACCGGCGCCTATGCGCGCGCCGCCGGTGTGGATGCACTGTATGCCACCGGACCGCTCAGCGCGGCGACGGCAGAAGGTTTTGGACGCGGGGCGGAACATTTCACCGATTGTGCCGCACTGGCGGCGGCGCTGCGTCAGGTGTTGAGCGCGGATGCAACGGTGCTGGTCAAGGGATCGCGCAGCGCCCGCATGGAACGAGTGGTGGATGCGCTGCAACAAGGGGGGCCGGGCTGATGCTGCTTTACCTGACGGAATATCTGGCGCAGTTTCACAGCGGCTTCAACGTGTTCCAGTACCTGACGCTGCGGGCGATACTCGGCGTGCTCACCGCGCTGTTGATCTCGCTGGCGCTGGGCCCGGCCATGATCCATCGTCTCAGTCTCTATCAAATCGGCCAGCACGTGCGCAATGACGGGCCGCAAAGCCATCTGTCCAAGGCCGGCACGCCGACCATGGGCGGTGCGCTGATCCTGGTGGCCATCGTCATCAGTACCCTGCTGTGGGCGGATCTCGACAACCGCTATATCTGGGTGGTGCTGGTGGTGACCCTGCTGTTCGGCTTTGTGGGCTGGCTCGACGATTACATCAAGCTGGTGAAGAAGCAATCACAGGGACTGCGCGCCAAGCACAAATATCTGTTGCAGTCGCTGTTCGGCTTCGGTGCCGCCGTGATCCTCTATGCCACCGCACAGACGCCGGTGGAAACCCAGCTCATCGTGCCGTTCTTCAAGAATGTCGCGCTGCCGCTCGGCGTCGGCTTCATCCTGTTCACCTATCTGGTGATCGTGGGCACCAGCAATGCGGTGAATCTGACCGATGGTCTCGATGGTCTTGCCATCCTGCCGACCGTGATGGTGAGCGGTGCCCTCGGCGTGTTCGCCTACGTCGCCGGCCATGTGCACTTCGCCAGCTATCTCGGCGTGCCCTATGTGCCGGGGGCCGGCGAGGTGGTGGTGATCTGCGGTGCACTGGTGGGGGCGGGGCTCGGTTTTCTCTGGTTCAACACCTATCCGGCCCAGGTGTTCATGGGCGACATCGGCGCCCTGGCGCTGGGGGCGACCCTCGGCACCATCGCCGTGGTGGTGCGGCAGGAGATCGTGCTGTTCATCATGGGCGGCGTGTTCGTGATGGAGACCGTTTCGGTGATCCTGCAGGTGGCCTCGTTCAAGCTCACCGGCCGGCGCATTTTCCGCATGGCGCCGTTGCACCATCACTTTGAGTTGAAGGGCTGGCCGGAGCCGCGCGTCATCGTGCGCTTCTGGATCATCACCGTAATCCTGGTGCTGATCGGCCTGGCCTCATTGAAGATTCGTTGATGGAAACGTGATGACCGACATGACGCTGATTGTGGGACTGGGCAAGACCGGACTCTCCGTGGCGCGCTTTCTGGCGCGGCGCGGCGAGCGGTTTGCCGTGGCCGACAGCCGCGTCAACCCGCCGGGGCTGGAGCAGCTGCGTGCCGAGCGGCCGGCGGTGGAGGTGCATCTCGGTCCGTTCGATGCCGCGCTGTTCAGTCGTCAGACGCGCCTGGTCGTCAGTCCCGGCGTGTCGTTGCAGGAGCCGGCACTGCGTGCCGCGCGTGCTGCCGGAGTGGACATCCTGGGTGATGTGGAGTTGTTCGCACGCAGTGTCGATGCGTCGGTGGTTGGCATCACCGGCTCCAACGGCAAGAGCACGGTCACCACGCTGCTGGGTGAAATGGCCCGGGCGTCGGGGCTGGAAACGCGGGTGGGCGGCAATCTGGGTACGCCGGCACTGGAACTGCTGCTGGAGTCCGACGAGGCGGGGGCACCGGATCTGTATGTACTGGAACTGTCCAGCTTCCAGCTGGAGACCGTGACGACGCTCAACTGTCGTGTCGCCACCGTGCTCAATGTCAGTGCCGATCATCTGGACCGCCATGGCGGCATGGATGACTATGCTGCGATCAAGCAGCGCATCTTCCGCGGTGACGGCGTGATGGTGCTCAACGCCGACGATGCGCGGGTAGCGGCAATGGCCGCGTCCGGTCGCAGCGTGCGCTGGTTCAGCCTCGAGGCACCGCGCGGTAGCGGGGATTACGGCGTGCGCTGGATCGATGCCCGTACCCAGCTATGCCGCGGGGCGGACGACATCATCGCCGTTGACGAACTGAAGATTGCCGGCCGCCACAACTGGGCCAATGCCCTGGCCGCGCTGGCGCTGGCCGATGCCATGGAGTTTCCGCGTGCCGCGGTACTGCGGGCGCTGCGTGAGTTCGCCGGCCTGCCGCACCGCTGCCAGTGGGTGGCGGAGAGCAAGGGCGTGAGCTGGTATGACGATTCCAAGGGCACCAACGTCGGTTCAACGCTGGCGGCGCTGTCCGGCATGCCGGGCGACAAGGTGGTGCTCATTGCCGGCGGCGACGGCAAGGGGCAGGACTTCGCGCCGTTGCGCGAGGCCGTGGCGGCCCATGCTCGCGCCGTGGTACTCATCGGCCGTGATGCGCCGCTCATCGAACAGGCCATTGCCGGCGCGGCGCCCATCGTGCATGCCGGCCGCAGCCTGGAGCAGGCGGTACGCGACTGCGCGCGTTTGGCCCAGCCGGGGGACTGCGTGCTGTTGTCGCCGGCCTGCGCCAGCTTCGACATGTTCGACAACTATGTGCACCGCGCCGAGGTGTTCGTGGCGGCGGTGCGGGAGCTGACGGCATGAGCAGCGGAGCGGTGTTGTGGCGCAGGCCGCCGGCGCCGCCGTTGCGGCGCAGTCGCGTGGCCACCGTTGCACAGGGCGATGCGCCGTTGCTGTTGGCGGTGGCCGCGTTGTTGGCTCTGGGGCTGCTGATGGTGGGATCGGCCTCGATCTCCATTGCCGATCGTCAGCTGGGTGCGCCGTTACACTATCTGCTGCGCCAGATCGCGTATGTGGGGGCCGGGGGCCTGCTGGCGTTCATCACGGTGCAGATCCCGTTGACCGTATGGCAGCGCCTGGGGCCCTTGCTGCTGCTGATCAGCCTGGCCCTGCTGCTGCTGGTGCTGATTCCCGGGGTGGGCCGCAACGTCAATGGCGCCACACGCTGGTTGTCGCTGGGGGTGTTTAACCTGCAGGTATCGGAGTTGGCGAAGGCGGCGCTGATCGTCTATGCCGCGGGCTATTTGGTGCGGCGTGGCGATGAGGTGCGCACGACGGTGAAGGGGTTTCTCAAGCCGCTCGGCCTGTTGGTGGTGTTTGCATTGCTGCTGCTGGCGCAGCCCGATTTCGGCGCCCTGGTGGTGCTGGGGGCAACCCTGCTCGGCATGCTGTTCCTGGCCGGTGTGCGGCTGTGGCTGTTTGGCCTGTTGGTGAGCGCGGCAGCCGGCGCCCTCGGGCTGCTGGCAATCACTTCGTCCTATCGCATGGAGCGTCTGACCACCTTCATGAATCCCTGGGCCGACCCCTTCAATAGCGGCTTCCAGCTGACCCAGGCGCTGATCGCCTTCGGCCGGGGCGACTGGTTTGGTGTCGGCCTTGGCGGCAGCGTGCAGAAGCTGTTCTATCTGCCCGAGGCGCACACCGACTTCCTGTTCGCCGTGCTGGCCGAGGAGCTGGGCTTGTTCGGTGCGCTGGGCGTGATCCTGCTGTTCGTGTTCGTCGTGTGGCGCGCCTTCGCCATCGGCCGCGTCGCTGCGCAGGCGGGAGCCCATTTCGGCGCCTATCTCGCCTATGGCATCGCCCTGCTCATCGGGCTGCAGGTGTTCATCAATGTCGGCGTCAACATGGGCGTGCTGCCCACCAAGGGGCTGACCCTGCCGCTGATGAGCTATGGCGGGTCCAGCATGCTGGTCACCTGCATCGTCATTGGGCTTTTGCTGCGGGTGGATCGCGAGAACCGGCAGGGGGGGCAGGGCACATGATGCAGTGCCAGGACAGCTCATGCCGCTGCCTGCAGCGTGCCTGCCGAGGTGTCGTGACGGGAGGTGCGGCATGAGCGCGCCGCGGATCCTGATCATGGCCGGTGGTACCGGCGGCCATGTCTTTCCGGCCCTGGCGGTGGCGCAGGAGCTGCGTCAGCGGGGGGCGGAGGTGAGCTGGCTGGGAACCCGCGCCGGTATCGAGGCGGAGCTGGTGCCGCAGGCCGGTATCGAGATCGATTACATCAGCATCTCGGGCCTGCGCGGCAAGGGGGCGCTGGGCTGGATACTGGCGCCGCTGCGCATCGTGCGCGCGCTGTGGCAGGCCTGGGCCGTATTGCAGCGCCGCCAGCCGCAGGCGGTGTTGGGGCTGGGCGGCTTTGCTTCCGGCCCGGGTGGGCTGGCCGCCTGGCTGAGCGGGCGGCCGCTGCTGATCCACGAACAGAATGCGGTGGCCGGACTGACCAATCGCCTGTTGGGGCGGGTGGCCAAGCAGGTGATGCAGGCCTTTCCCGGTGCCTTTGCCGAGGCGCCGTGGGTGAGTACCTGCGGCAATCCGGTACGGCGCGAGATTGCGGCCATCGCGGCGCCGGAGCGGCGCTACGCGGAACATCAGGGGGCGCTGCGCCTGCTGGTGGTGGGCGGCAGTCTCGGCGCGCTGGCGCTCAATGAAACCCTGCCGCGCGCGCTGGCCCGGCTGCCGGCGGCACAGCGGCCGCAGGTCCGGCATCAGAGCGGACGTCGCCATCTGGCGCAGGTGCAGCAGTGGTATCAGGCCGCGGGTGTGGAGGCGGAACTGCTGCCCTTCATCGACGACATGGCGGCGGCTTACGCCTGGGCCGATGTGGTGGTGTGCCGTGCCGGTGCGTTGACCGTGAGTGAGCTGGCGGCGGCCGGTGTGGCCGCCGTGCTGGTGCCCTATCCCCATGCCGTGGATGACCACCAGACACGCAATGCCGCCTTTCTGGTGGATGCCGGCGCGGCGCTGCTGCTGCCACAGCACGCCATGACGGCAGCAACGCTGGCGACGTTGCTGCAAGAATTTTGTGCCCAGCCGAATGCCGGGCGTGAGGCGCTGTGCACCATGGCGCAGGCCGCGCGCCGTCTGGCACAGAGCGAAGCAACTGCGACCGTGGCCGAGGCTTGCCTCGCCGCCACGGCAACGAGGAAGGCAGCATGACCAGTAACAGCAACGGGATACGGCGTGACGATAATCCGATGGGGCGTATCCGCCACATACACTTCGTCGGTATCGGCGGCGCTGGCATGAGCGGCATCGCCGAGGTGCTGCTCAATCTCGGTTACGAGGTGTCGGGCTCGGATCTGAAGGAGAACGCGGTGACGCGCCGTCTCACCGGACTCGGCGCACAGGTACATATCGGACACACGGCGGCAAATCTGGCGGGCAGCGACGTGGTGGTGATCTCCACCGCCGTGCCCAGTGACAATCCCGAGGTGCTGGCCGCGCGCGAGCAACGTATCCCGCTGGTGCCGCGTGCCGAGATGCTGGCCGAGCTGATGCGCTTTCGCCACGGCATCGCGGTGGCCGGTACCCACGGCAAGACCACGACCACCAGCCTGATCGCCAGCCTGCTGGCGGAGGGCGGGCTCGATCCCACCTTCGTCATCGGCGGCAAGCTCAACAGCTCGGGCACCCATGCCCGGCTCGGCGCCAGCCGCTATCTGGTGGCCGAAGCGGACGAGAGCGATGCCTCGTTCCTGTACCTGCAGCCGATGATGGCGGTGGTGACCAATATCGATGCCGATCACATGGCGACCTACGGCGGCGATTTTTCCCGTCTGCGCCAGACCTTCGTCGAATTTCTGCACCACCTGCCGTTCTATGGTCTGGCGGTGCTGTGCCTGGATGACCCGGTGGTGCGCGAGACCCTGCCCGAGGTGACGCGGCCGGTGCGCACCTACGGTCTGACACCGGAGGCCGACATCTATGCCAGCGATGTGCGGCAGGACGGCTTGCAGAACCACTTTCAGGTCGTGCGCCGCGACGGCGGCAAATGGCTGGACGTGACTCTGGCCCTGCCCGGGCGCCACAACGTGCTGAATGCGCTGGCGGCGATCACCGTGGCGCATGAGGTGGGCGTATCGGATGCAGCGATTTTGCGCGCCCTGGCCGCCTTCCAGGGTATCGGCCGCCGGTTCCAGCTGAACGGCGAGATCGCGGTGGGCGCAGGCAGCGTCACCCTGGTGGATGATTATGGCCATCACCCGCGCGAGGTGGCGGCGACGATCCAGGCGGCGCGTGCCAGCTGGCCCGAACGCCGTCTGGTAGTGGCGTTCCAGCCGCACCGCTACAGCCGTACCCGCGATCTGTTCGAGGATTTCGCCGAGGTGCTGTCGGTTGCGGATGCGCTGCTGATGCTGGAGGTCTATGCCGCCGGCGAGAAGCCGATCCCCGGCGCCGACAGCCGGACCCTGTGCCGCGCCATCCGTGCCCGTGGCCAGGTGGACCCGGTGTTCGTGGCGCAGCCGGACGATCTGGCCGCCACGCTGCGCGGTGTGCTGCGCGCCGGTGATGTGCTGCTCACGCTGGGCGCGGGTGACATCGGGGCTGTGGCCGCTGCCTTGCCGCAGCAACTGCTGGAGGGGCATTCAGGATGACAGCCTCCGGCAGCCAGGAGCGTCGTGGCGAGCTGCTCGAAAACGAGCCGATGGCGCGTCACACCACCTGGCGCGTGGGCGGCCCGGCGGCGCGTTATTACCAGCCCGCAGGCATCGATGACCTGGCGCAATTCCTCGCCCGGCTGCCGGCCGACGAGCCGGTGTTCTGGATTGGGTTGGGCAGCAATCTGCTGGTGCGCGATGGCGGCATCCGCGGCACGGTGATCGCCACGGCCGGCCTGCTCGGCGGCATCGAGCAGGTGGATGGGCAGACGGTGCGCGTCGAGGCAGGCGTGCCTTGCGCCAAGGTGGCACGCTTTTGCGCACGGCTGGGCCTGACCGGGGCGGAATTTCTGGCCGGTATTCCCGGCACGCTGGGTGGCGCGCTGGCGATGAATGCCGGTGCCTTCGGCGGCGAGACCTGGCGGCTGGTACGCACAGTGGAGACGCTGGATCGGTCCGGTGGCCGGCACGCGCGCACCGCAAGTGAATACCGTATCGGCTATCGCGAGGTGGCGGGGCCGGCGGGAGAGTGGTTTGTGGCCGCTACGCTGCAGTTGCAGCGCGGCGATGCCGAGGCAGCAGCGGCGCAGATCCGCACCTTGCTGGACAAGCGTGCCGCGACGCAGCCGACGCAGCAGCCCAATGCGGGCTCGGTGTTCCGCAACCCGCCGGGCGATCATGCGGCGCGGTTGATCGAGTCATGCGGTTTGAAGGGACAGTGCATTGGCGGGGCCTGCGTATCGGACAAGCACGCCAATTTCATCGTCAACACCGGGGCGGCTACCGCTGCGGACATCGAGTCCCTGATCGAGCGGGTGGCGGCAACGGTGCAGCGCCAGTGCGGTGTCAGTCTGATGCGTGAGGTACATATCGTGGGGGAGCCTGACGGTGGCAGCAGTGCGTGATGCCAAAGACTTCGGCAAGGTTGCCGTGCTGATGGGCGGCTGGTCCGCCGAGCGCGAAATTTCGCTGAAGAGCGGTACTGCCGTGCTGGCCGCATTGCTGCGGCGCGGGGTGGATGCGCACGGCGTTGATGCCGGGCGTGATGTGTTGCAGGTGTTGGCGCGCGGTGGTTTTGCGCGGGCGTTCATCGCCTGGCATGGCCGCGGCGGTGAGGACGGCGAATTGCAGGGGGCGCTCGATCTGATGCAGTTGCCCTATACCGGCAGCGGTGTACTGGCGTCGGCCATCGGTATGGACAAGTGGCGCAGCAAGATGGTGTGGCAGGCCGCAGGCTTGCCGGTGCCGGAGTTTGAGCTGCTGACCGCGCAGAGCGATTTTTCTGCCATCGAACAGCGTCTTGGTCTGCCGCTGTTTGTGAAACCGGCCAACGAGGGATCCAGTATCGGCGTCAGCAAGGTGAGCGCCGCCGGCGCAACGCGTGCGGCCTATGCGACGGCGGCGCGCTACGACAGCCTGGTGCTGGCGGAACGCTTCGTGGGCGGCGGCGAATACACCGTGGCCATCCTCGGCGAGCAGGCCTTGCCGGCGGTGCGCATCGTGCCGGCGACGGAGTTCTACGACTACGAGGCCAAGTATTTCCGTGACGATACCCGCTATCTCTGTCCCTGCGGCCTGCCGGAGGCCCAGGAACAGCGGATGCAGCAGCTGGCCTTGCGCGCCTTCACGGTGCTGGGCTGCCGCGGCTGGGGCCGGGTGGATTTCCTGCTCGACGCTGCCGGCGCCCCCTTCGTGCTGGAGGTCAACACCGTACCGGGCATGACCGATCACAGCCTGGTGCCGATGGCGGCGCGGACGGCGGGTATCGAATTCGATGATTTGGTGTGGCGCATCCTGGAGGGAACACTGGGTGGCTAGAAAGGTACAGGCACGGCGCACACGGCAGGTGACGGAGCGGCCCCGGTGGCTGCACCAGTTGCCGCTGTTTGTCGGTCTGTTCGCCCTGATGGGGCTGGCGGCGGGCTCGCTCTGGTGGTTGTCTGCACCGGACAGCCTGCCGCTGCGTACCGTGCGGGTGCAAGGCGAACTGCAGCATGTCACGCAGCAGGAGGTGCGCGCTGCCGTGCTGCCGCATGCACAGGCTGGTTTCCTGCACATCGACATCAACGCCGTACGCGAGGCACTGGAGCAATTGCCGTGGGTACACAGCGTGCAGGTGCGCCGGGCCTGGCCCGATGTCCTGCTGGTGCAGCTGCGCGAACAGCAGGTCCTGGCACGCTGGGGCGACGGCGGTTTGGTAAACCCGGAGGGCAAGGTGTTTCGACCGCTTGAGCCGGTGGCCGCTGACGGCTTGCCCGTGCTGCGCGGCCCGCAGGGAACGTCGGTGATGGTCACCGCGCAGTTTATCGAGCTGCAGCGTGCGTTATTGCCGTTGCAGTTGAATATCGCCGAGGTGGCGATGGACGAACGCCGTGCCTGGAGGCTGGTGCTGGAGAACGGCATGGAGCTGATGCTCGGCCGGAACGAGCATCCGGCGCGGATGGAGCGTTTTGCACGTGCCTGGCCGCGCATTCTGGGGCCGCGCAGCACGTCGGTGGCGCGCATTGATTTGCGCTACACCAACGGCTTTGCAGTCTCGTTCCGGCAGTCGTAGGGGTTTGGGAGGAACGCATGTCCAGAAAAGGTGAAAAAAATCTGATTGTCGCCCTCGATATCGGCACCTCCAAGGTGGTGGCCATCGTGGGCGAGATCACTGCCGCGGGAGAGGTCGACATCATCGGCATCGGCTCGCATCCGTCACGCGGCCTGAAGAAGGGTGTGGTGGTGAATATCGAGTCGACGGTTCAGTCGATCCAGCGTGCGGTGGAGGAGGCCGAGCTGATGGCCGGCTGCCAGATCCATTCGGTGTATGCCGGTATTGCCGGCAGCCATATCCGCAGCCTCAACTCGCACGGCATTGTGGCCATTCGCGACAAGGAGGTGACGCAGAGCGACATGGAGCGGGTGATCGACGCCGCGCGGGCGGTGGCGATCCCGGCGGATCAGAAAATTCTGCACGTGCTGCCGCAGGAGTTCGTCATCGATACCCAGGAGGGCATCCGCGAGCCCATCGGTATGTCGGGTGTGCGCCTGGAGGCCAAGGTACATCTGGTGACCGGTGCCGTGAGCGCGGCGCAGAACATCGTCAAATGCGTGCGCCGCTGCGGTCTGGAGGTGGACGACATCATTCTCGAGCAGCTCGCCTCCAGCAATGCGGTCCTGTCCGATGATGAGAAGGAACTGGGTGTGTGCCTGGTGGATATCGGTGGTGGCACCACCGATATCGCGGTGTTCACCGAAGGGGCGATTCGCCATACCGCGGTGATTCCGATCGCGGGCGATCAGGTGACCAACGATATCGCGGTAGCGCTGCGTACGCCGACGCAGCATGCCGAGGATATCAAGATCAAATATGGCTGCGCCCTGGCGCAACTGGCCAGTGCCGATGAGACCATCGAGGTGCCCAGCGTGGGAGATCGGCCGGCGCGGCGTCTGGCGCGCCAGACCCTGGCCGATGTGGTGGAACCGCGCTACGAGGAGCTGTTCACCCTGGTGCAGGCGGAACTGCGTCGCAGCGGCTTCGAGGACTTGTGCGCGGCCGGTGTGGTGCTCACCGGCGGCACGGCCAAGATGGAAGGGGTGGTGGACCTGGCGGAAGAGATTTTTCACATGCCGGTGCGGCTCGGTGTGCCGCAGGGCGTCAACGGGCTGGTGGATGTGGTGCGCAATCCCATCTATTCCACCGGCGTGGGTTTGTTGTTGTTCGGATTGCACAATCGCGGCGGCGGCGCGGCAGTGGAGCTGCGTGGTGCCGGTGGTGTGTCGAATGTGATCCAGCGGATGAAGAGCTGGTTCCAGGGCAATTTCTAATTTTTCTGCTTCGCGGCAGGGCTCAACAGGGGAAGACGGAGGTATACCATGTTCGAACTGATGGATACTCAGGCACAAAATGCCATCATCAAGGTGGTAGGGGTCGGCGGTGGCGGCGGCAATGCCGTTGAGCACATGCTGGTTCAGGATATCGACGGTGTGGATTTCATCTGCGCCAATACCGATGCCCAGGCATTGAAGAAGTCCGGTGCCCGTACGGTCCTGCAACTGGGTGGGGCCGTGACCAAGGGGCTTGGCGCCGGCGCCAACCCCGAGGTGGGCCGGCAGGCGGCCATCGAGGATCGCGACCGCATTGCCGAGGTGCTGGAAGGGGCCGATATGGTGTTCATCACCGCCGGCATGGGCGGCGGCACCGGTACCGGTGGCGCACCCATCGTGGCCCAGGTAGCCAAGGATCTGGGCATTCTCACCGTGGCGGTCGTGACCAAACCCTTCCCGTTCGAGGGCAAGAAGCGCATGACCGTGGCCGAGGACGGCATCAAGGAGCTGAAGCAGTACGTCGACTCCCTGATCACCATCCCCAACGAGAAACTGCTGTCGGTGCTGGGCAAGCAGATCAGCCTGCTGGATGCCTTCAAGGCGGCCAACGACGTGCTGCTGGGGGCGGTACAGGGGATTGCCGATCTGATTACCCGGCCGGGCCTGATCAACGTCGACTTCGCCGATGTCCGTACCGTCATGTCGGAAATGGGCATGGCCATGATGGGTAGCGGCGTCGCCTCCGGCGAGGACCGTGCCCGTGTTGCCGCCCAGGCGGCCATCGCCAGCCCGCTGCTGGAGGATATCAATCTGGCCGGTGCCCGCGGTATCCTGGTAAACGTCACCGCCGGCCTGGACATGTCCATCGGCGAGTTCGAGGAGGTGGGCAATACCATCAAGGAATTCGCCTCCGAGAACGCCACCGTTGTGGTTGGTACCGTCATCGACCCCAATATGTCGGGTGAACTGCGTGTCACCGTGGTGGCGACCGGGCTCGGCAATGGCGCGGCGGTTCCGGCGGAGCAGCCGGTGCGCCTGGTGGTCAACCGTGCCAGCAATGGCGAGGTGGACTACGGTGTGCTGGAGCGACCGACCGTGTTGCGCAACCAGCCGCCCAGCCAGGAGCGTTACAACAAGGAGGCCGAGGGCAGCCTGGACTACCTGGACATCCCGGCCTTCCTGCGCCGTCAGGCCGACTGACCATCCCCTGCGGGGGCAGGGGCATTTGTGAACCCGTTCGCTAGGAATGGGCATTGCCCTATGGTATAGTTTTGACCAAGTTGGCGGTATAACCGCTTGTTGCTACAGGAAGTTTGGGCGGGTTAAGAGCGAAATGATACGGCAGAGAACACTGAAGAATGTGATTCGCGCGACGGGCGTGGGTCTGCACACGGGCGAAAAGGTGTACCTCACCCTGCGTCCCGCTCCGGTGGATGCCGGTATCATTTTCCGCCGCGTGGACCTCAATCCGCCGGTTGAGATCGAGGCCAAGGCGGAGAACGTGGGTGATACCACCATGTCCACCACCCTGCTCAAGGGGGACGTGCGCATCTCTACGGTCGAGCACATGTTGTCGGCACTGGCCGGCCTCGGTATCGACAATGCCTATATCGATCTGAGCGCGCCGGAAGTGCCGATCATGGACGGCAGTGCCGGCCCGTTCGTATTCCTCATCCAGTCTGCCGGCATCGTCGAGCAGGCGGCGTCCAAGCGCTTCATCCGCATCAAGCGCACCGTCCGTATCGAGGATGGTGATCGCTGGGTACAATTCGAGCCGTTCGAGGGTTTCAAGGTCTCCATGGAGATCGACTTTGATCATCCGGCCTTCCGTGGCCGTAATCAGCTCTCCTGTATTGATTTTTCCACGACCTCCTTTGTCAAGGAGGTAAGCCGTGCCCGTACCTTCGGCTTCATGAATCAGCTGGAGATGCTGCGCAGCCGCAATCTGGCGTTGGGTGGCAGTCTCGATAACGCGGTGGTGGTCGACGATTACCGCGTGCTCAATGAAGATGGTCTGCGCTACGACGATGAATTCGTCAAGCATAAGGTGCTGGATGCGATTGGCGACCTGTATCTGCTGGGGTGCAGCCTGATTGGTGCCTTCAGCGGCTATAAGTCGGGGCACGAACTGAACAACAAGCTGTTGCGCAAGCTGCTGGTGGAAGAGGATGCTTGGGAGCAGGTCACGTTCGATGACCCGCAGCAGGCACCGATCTCCTACATCCAGCCGGTGGTTGCCGTTTAGCGCTCCGGCGTGTTGCGGCCGCGGCGGGCCAGGCGCTGAAGCGCGTTGCGCAGGGCGGGGTCGGCGATGCCATCGGCGGCGGTCTCCAGGATCGCGGCGCTGGTGCGGGACAGTAGCGCAGGATGCAAGGCGGGGGTTGCCGGTTGTGCCACCGGACTGACCCGGATGTCGATGCGGCGCAGCGCCGTGAGTGATGGAACCCGGTGCAGGCAGCGCAATATCTGTGGCGCGAGGTAGCGTAGCCGTGTCGCCCAGGCGGCCGAGTCGGCATGGATAAGCAACCGGTCTGCGTTCAGATCCGCAACCTGGACGTGGCTGGCAGTATCGGGGGCGACACAGGCACACAACTGCTCGTTGAGCGTTTGCAGATAATGCACGTGCTCCAGCAGCCCGGCGCTAGCGCCGCTACCCAGTAATAGCTGCAATGAGCGTGGTTTGGTCATGCGGCAAGAATATAACATTTGAACGTTAACAACCCGGCTCAGGAAGGGTTCAGGCGAGACTGGTACAGAGGACGATGAATATATTATTTATCTCCAAGCAACTTGGATGCTCCAGTTGTGTGAGCGTCGGGCGGCGCGGCATGGCGACGATGGCTGCCGTGGTGTTTTTACTGATTCCGGCCCTGGCCCTGTATGGCGGTTACCGCATGGGCTTCTCCGAGGCCGAGACCTCCGTTCTGGTGGCGGGCGGGCTGCAGGGGGAGCTGGATAGCCAGCGTCGCGCCATCGAGGAGGCCAAACGCACGGCCGAGGAAAATCTCAATGCCTTGGCCCTGCGCATGGGGCAGATGCAGGCCCACGTGATGCGCCTGGATGCCATGGGACAGCGCCTGACCCGCATGGCCGGCCTGGAAGACGGTGAATTCAATTTCGACATCCCTCCTGCCCTCGGTGGTCCCGAGAGCGTCTCTGTACAGCAATCATTGCAGGTTCCTGACTTCATCGCCCTGCTGGATAATCTGTCGCTGCAGTTGCAGAACCGCGGTGATCAGTTGAGCGTGCTGGAAACCATGCTGCTCAACCGCAACCTGCAGGCCGAGGTGCTGCCGGCAGGGCGTCCGGTGCGTAGCGGCTGGATTTCCTCTCCCTATGGCATTCGTACCGATCCGTTCAATGGCCGTCTGGCGCATCACAACGGCATCGATTTCGCCGGCAAGGAGGGGGCCGAGGTTGTTGCGGTGGCCTCAGGCGTGGTGACCTGGTCTGGTTCCCGCTTCGGTTATGGCAATTTGGTTGAAATCAACCATGGCAAGGGGTATGTCACCCGCTACGGCCACAACAAGAGCATTCTGGTGAAGGTGGGTGACACCGTGAAGAAGGGGCAGTCACTGGCCACCATGGGCTCCACCGGCCGGTCTACCGGCCCGCACGTGCATTTCGAGGTGCTGCGTAACGGCCGTGCCGTAGATCCGGCGCGCTACGTCCACGCCGTGCGCTGACCTGCTGTTCCGGCAGCCCGCGCTGCCGGAGTCTCATCTCCCCCCGCAGTACTCGTTCCTCCCCTACGGTTGTCTTCGCCGCCCCGGTGGTGAGAAATACGCCGGGATTTGCGGTATCATCACCAGCATTTCTTCCCAGACGACAATGCAAAGCGGTGCCATGGTCAGCAGATTCCTCAGCAAGATATTCGGCAGCCGTAACGAACGGCTAATCAAGCGGTTACGCAAGACGGTCGACCAGATTAACGCCTTCGAGGCGGAGCTGGAGCAGTTATCCGATGAGGCGCTGCGCAGCAAGACCGAGGAGTTCCGCACCCGCCTGACCCAGGGAACGACACTGGATGAGCTGTTGCCGGAGGCTTTTGCCGTAGTGCGTGAGGCCGGCAAGCGCGTGCTGGGGATGCGCCACTACGATGTTCAGCTCATCGGCGGCATGGTGTTGCACCAGGGCAAGATTGCCGAGATGCGTACCGGTGAAGGCAAGACCCTGGTGGCAACACTGGCGGCCTATCTCAATGCACTGCCCGGCACCGGTGTTCATGTCATCACCGTGAATGAATATCTGGCCAGCCGCGACGCCGGCTGGATGGGCAAGCTGTACGGCTTCCTCGGTATGACCACCGGGGTGATCGCCGGCAATATGTCCCATGAGCAGAAGCGCGCCGCCTATGCGGCCGACATCACCTACGGCACCAACAATGAATTCGGCTTTGATTACCTGCGCGATAACATGGCCTTCAGCGTGGCCGAAAAGGTGCAGCGCGAGCTGAGTTTTGCCGTGGTCGACGAAGTCGACTCCATCCTGATTGACGAAGCGCGCACGCCGCTAATCATTTCCGGGCCGGCCGAAGACAGTTCCACGCGTTATAAGCAGATCAATGCATTGATCCCGAAGCTGCGGCGGCAGTACGACGAAGGTGAGGCCGGTGACTACACCGTCGACGAGAAGGCCCGCCAGGTTTATCTGACCGAGGAAGGGCATCAGCAGGTCGAAGACCTGATGGTCAGCAACGGTCTGCTGGCGGAAGGAGAGAGCCTTTACGACGCCGCCAACATCAGTCTGATGCACCACCTCACGGCAGCACTGCGTGCCCATGCCCTTTATCAGCGTGATGTGGACTACATCGTCAAGGATGGCCAGATTGTCATCGTCGATGAGTTTACCGGCCGTACCATGCCGGGGCGGCGCTGGTCCGATGGTCTGCACCAGGCGGTGGAGGCGAAGGAAGGGGTCAGTATCCAGAACGAGAACCAGACGCTTGCCTCCATTACGTTCCAGAACTATTTCCGTCTCTACGACAAGCTGTCCGGCATGACCGGCACGGCGGACACCGAGGCCTACGAATTCCAGCAGATTTACGGTCTTGAGGTGGTTGTCATCCCCACTCACCGGCCGATGGTGCGACAGGATTCCGGTGACCTGATTTTCCTCACGGTAGAGGAAAAGTTTGCCGCCATTATTCAGGATATCCGTGATCGGCACGCTGCCGGGCAGCCGATCCTGGTCGGTACGACCTCGATCGAAGCCTCCGAACTGCTGTCGCGACAGCTCAAGTCGGTAGGTATCAAGCATGAGGTGCTCAATGCCAAGCAGCATGAGCGTGAGGCGGAAATCGTCGCCCAGGCCGGCCGCCCCGGTGCCGTAACGATTGCCACCAACATGGCTGGTCGCGGCACCGATATTGTGCTGGGCGGCAACCTGCAGGCGGAACTGGAGACCCTGTCGGACGATGCCGCACGGCAACAGACGCGGGCGGCATGGCAGCAGCGGCACGATGTCGTGGTCGCCGCCGGTGGTTTGCACATCATCGGTACCGAGCGGCATGAGTCGCGCCGCATCGATAACCAGCTGCGCGGACGTTCCGGGCGACAGGGTGATCCCGGCTCCACCCGGTTCTATCTGTCGCTGCAGGATAACCTGATGCGCATCTTCGCCTCGGACCGTGTCGGAGCTTTGATGCAGCGCCTCGGCATGCAGCAGGGCGAAGCCATCGAGCATCCGTGGGTGAGCAAGGCCATCGAGAATGCCCAGCGCAAGGTCGAAGGACACAATTTCGATATCCGCAAGCAGCTGCTGGAATATGACGATGTCGCGAACGACCAGCGCAAAGTGATCTACGAGCAGCGCAACGAACTGATGGCGGCCGAGGATATTTCCTCGACCATCAGCATATTGCGCAGCGATGTGCTCAACGAGGCCATCAACAGCTACATCCCGCCGCAGAGTCTGGATGAAATGTGGGATGTGCCGGGACTGGAAGCCGCCCTGCAGCATGATTTCGGCCTGCAGTTTGATATCGCCGGCTGGCTGGCAAGCGACGCAAACCTGCATGAAGAGACGCTGCGGCAGCGTATCGTGGACGAGGCGGAAAAACTTTATGCGGCCAAGGGCGAACAGGCGGGGGTCGCTGTCTTGCGTCATTTTGAGAAGGCCGTGATGCTGCAGACCCTGGACAGTCATTGGAAGGAACACCTTGCGGCGATGGATTATCTGCGCCAGGGTATCCATCTGCGCGGTTATGCCCAGAAAAATCCCAAGCAGGAGTACAAGCGCGAAGCCTTTGTCCTGTTCAACCAGATGCTGGAGCGCATCAAGCAAGAGGTCATCACGGTCCTGTCCAAGGTGCAGGTGCGTGCCGAAGAGGATGTGGAGGCGGTCGAGCAGCAGCGCCGGGCCCAGGTGCCGCTGGAGTATCAGCATGCGGAGGTTTCCGCCCTGCAGGGTGAGTCTGTGGTGGAAGAAGAGGCCGTCAAACCGTTTGTTCGCGATGGGCGCAAGGTCGGTCGTAACGAGCTCTGTCCGTGCGGTTCGGGCAAGAAATACAAACAGTGTCACGGGCGGATGGAATAGGAAAGGAACGGATCATGGCCGTGGGATATGCAGGGTTACCCCAACTGCTTCCGGTGCCTGGCTTTCGCATCGGTATCGCTTCCGCCGGTATCAAGAAGCCGGGGCGGCGTGATGTGGTGGTGATGGAGCTGGCGGATGGAACTGCATGCGCCGGCATGTTTACCCGCAATGCCTTTTGTGCCGCTCCCGTGACCGTGGCCAAACAGCATTTGGCTGCTGCGGCACCACGCTATTTCCTGGTCAATACCGGCAATGCCAATGCCGGTACCGGCAAGCAGGGGCTGACTGACGCGCAGCAGAGCTGCGCCGAGCTGGCACGCCTGACCGGTGGTACGGCCACCCAGGTGCTGCCATTTTCCACCGGTGTGATCGGCGAGCCGTTGCCGCTGGCCAAGATCACTGCCGTGCTGCCACAGGCGATCGCCGGGTTGGGTGAGGACAATTGGGCGGATGCAGCCCACGGCATCATGACCACCGATACCGTTCCCAAGGGTTGTTCTCGCCGTATCGCACTCAGTGGCGGCGAGGTGGTCATCACCGGCATCGCCAAGGGATCGGGCATGATACGCCCCGACATGGCCACCATGTTGTCCTACATAGCAACCGATGCCAGGGTGGCGCCGGAGGTGTTGCAGCAGGTGCTCGATGCGGCCGTGAGCCGTTCCTTCAATCGCATCACCGTCGATGGCGACACCTCCACCAATGATGCCTGCATGCTGGCGGCGACTGGTGTTTCCGCCGTTACCGTGGCGGCGGATACCCCTGATTTCAGCCTCTTCCGCCAGGCTGTCACCGAGGTATGTGAGTTCCTTGCGCAGGCCATCGTGCGCGACGGCGAGGGTGCCACCAAGCTGATTACCATCGACGTGGTCAATGGACGGGATGAGGAGGAGTGCGCGCAGGTCGCATTCACCATCGCCCACTCCCCCTTGGTGAAGACGGCCTTTTTCGCCTCGGACCCCAACTGGGGTCGCATCCTGGCCGCGGTGGGGCGTGCCGGCGTGCCGCAGCTGGATCTGGATGCCATCACCATTCATCTGGGTGATGTCTGTATCGTGCGCGAGGGTGGTCGTGCTGCCGATTACACCGAGGCGCGCGGGGCCGCGGTAATGGCGCAGGCAGAAATCAATATCCGGGTCGATTTGGTACGTGGCGCAGCTGCGGCACGGGTCTGGACCTGCGACTTTTCCTACGATTACGTGCGTATCAACGCCGAGTACCGCTCCTGATTCCAGCGCTCCACGTTGCCGCTGCGGCCATCGTGCAGGGTGATGGCCGCGTCCTCATCGCCCGCCGCCCGGCGCATGTGCACCAGGGCGGCTTGTGGGAATTTCCCGGTGGTAAACTCGAGCCCGGCGAGGATGCCCTCGCTGCACTTGCGCGGGAACTGCAGGAGGAGCTGGGCATTGATGTGCTCTCGGCTCGCCCGCTGATCCGTATTCCCTACCGTTATCCCGATCGACAGGTCGTGCTGGATGTTTGGCGCGTGGATAGCTACGCCGGTTCGGTCCACGGGCGCGAAGGTCAGGAGATACGTTGGGTGCCACTCGCGGCACTGGCCGACTTCGAGTTTCCACCGCCCAACCGGCCGATCATCACGGCCCTGCGCCTGCCTGACCGCTACCTGATCACCCCGGAGCCGGGGCAACCCAGCAACTGGCCGCAGTTTCTCGTCACCCTGGAAAAAGCGCTGCAGCGTGGTCTGTGTCTGGTACAGCTGCGTGGCAAGCAACTGGATGTTGCTGCGCTGCGGCAGCTGGCACCGTCGGTGCGGGAGTTGTGCCGACGCTACGGTGCACGTTTGCTGTTGAATGGTGCGCCGCAACTCGCCGCGTCACTGGGAATGGACGGGGTGCAACTTGGCAGCACAGACCTGCTGCGTTGTCATCAGCGCCCGGCCGAGTTGATGGGGCTGATGCTGGGCGCCTCATGCCATACGGCGGAGGAACTGGCCCATGCCTGCGCCATGGGGGCAGACTTTGCCCTGCTTTCTCCGGTAATGCCTACACGCAGTCACCCCGGCGTGCCGCCACTCGGCTGGGAGAAGTTTGCCGAGCTGGTCGCTGCCAGCACCATCCCGGTCTATGCATTGGGTGGCATGACAGCTGCCGATATCCCGCTGGCCTGGCGCTATGGCGGCCAGGGGGTGGCAGCGATCAGCGGCTTGTGGTGAGGGCGTGTCAGGACGCCTGCTGAGCGCATGAACGAAGCCGGATGGCATTGGCTCAGTGGGGAAGAATGTCGACGTCCGCTGGCAGCCCCGGCGCCAGTTCAGTCTCTTCACCGGGAATGGCGTGGCTGCCATCGGCCCAGGCCCCGAGGTCAATCAGGCGACAGCGCTCGCTGCAGAATGGACGCCACCGCTCCGCCTCCACCCAGTGAACCGCTTTGCCACAGGTCGGACATTTGACGGTTGCTGGACTCATAATGCGCAACAGGTCAGGCGGAAGGCAACGTCTTCGCTTGCCTGCCTGGGACGTTCATTGGGAAAGGGTTGCAGAAAACGTATGGCGAAGCGGTGTTTGCCACCGCTGACTTCTGCGTAATAGGGCAATTCGACCGCCAGCCCGATGCGGACCAGTTGAAACGGAATGGCCGGATCGAGGGCGTGCTGGTAGACGCCTGCCTCCGCGACGGCCGTGGCCGGCTCGGCGCTGTTGCGGATCAACTTCAGGATCAACTCCACCGACTGGCGTACCGTATCCAGCGAGCTGAGCCAGCGCTCCAGATCGGCATGGCGCTGTTCATGCGCCTGATGCAGCCATTGATGATAGACCGGCAGATCAAAATCGCAGGTGCCGCCGGGGATGCTGCTGCGCTGGCGGATGGCATTGAGGAACTCGTTATCACGCAGCTCCTGGCCGAGTTGCCCCTCCATGCCATGCAGGACTCCGCGCAACTTGTTGAGCCAGTGCAGGATATTTTTCAGCTGGGTGTGATCGACGCCGCTTTTCTCGGTCAGCCGTCCCAGATTGACGGCATTGCGCTCCAGCTCCTTGATGAGTTCAGTCTTCAGGTCGCCGCGGCTGAATACCGTCAGGATGTCCATTACGTTGGTGAGCACGGCGCGGGCGTCCCATACGGTGCTGCCCGACATGAAATGCTTGATCTGGCGGAAGAGAAACTCCAGACGCAGCAGAGTCCGTACGCGCTCGTTGAGGGGGTGTTCGTAGGTGATGTATTTCTGCACTGTGGCTGGTCAGGTTGGCGTGTTGCGCAGTCTAGGGTGATGTGGCGAACTGGAGATACTTGTGGTGCAGCTCTGCCACCTGTGTGGCCAATTTTGCCTGATCTGCGTCATTTACCACCACATCATCGGCGGCAGCCAGGCGTTTTTCCCGCGAAATCTGCGCCGCAATTATAGCATGGACCTCCTCGGCTGGCCGGTTGTCGCGCTGTCGGGTGCGGCTGAGCTGCAGCTCCGGCGGTGCATCCACCACGAGAATGCGGTCGACCAGGGACTGCCAGCCTTTTTCCAGCAACAGCGGCACTACCACGATGCAATAGGGACCTTGCGCCTGTGCGAGGAGTTCCATGGTGCGTTGGTAGATGCGCGGGTGCAGCTCGGCTTCCAGCTGTTCGCGTTTGGCAGGATCGGAAAAAATGAGGTGGCGCAGCCGCGCCCGGTCCAGGGAACCGTCGACCGCCAGCACGGTACTGCCGAAGATGGCGGCAATCCGGTGGACGGTTTCGCTGCCCGGCAGCGTGAGTTCATGGGCGATGCGATCGGTATCGATGATCGGCACGCCCAGGGCGGCAAACAACGCGGTCACCGTGCTCTTGCCGCTACCGATGCCGCCGGTGAGGCCGATGCGCAACATGGCTTAGCCTGAGTGCGCCATATATCCGGCTAGGCCGGCAGGGCGGCGCGCAGATACCAGGCGGTGATCTGTTCGCCCCAGAGCAGGGCGATCCAGCCGGCAATGGCCAGATAGGGGCCGAACGGGATGGGGATGTTGCGATCACGGCCGCGAAACAGGATCAGGCTGAGGCCTATGACGGCGCCCACGGCCGAGGAGAGCAGAATGACCAGTGGCAGGCTCTGCCAGCCGAGCCAGGCACCGAACAGGGCGAACAGCTTGAAGTCGCCGTAGCCCATGCCTTCCTTGCCGGTGAGCAGGCGGAACAGCTGATAGATGGACCAGAGTGACAGGTAACCGGCCGCTGCGCCGATGATGCTGGCCTGGCTGTCGGTATAGATGCCGAACAGGCTGAGCAGCAATCCCAGCCAGAGCATGGGCAGGGTGATGCTGTCGGGCAGCAGATGCTTGTCGAAGTCGATAAAGCTGAGTGCAATGAGGGCCCAGGCAAGCAACACGGCAAACAGGCCCTGCCAGGTGGGACCGAAGTGCAGAGCCGTGGATACCGTCACGACGGCGGTCAGCAACTCCACCAGCGGGTAGCGCAGGGAAATGTGGGCGCCACAGGCGCGGCAACGACCACGCAGCAGCAAATAGCTGAGGAGCGGGATATTGTCGCGCGCGGTCACCATATGGCCGCAATGAGGGCAGCGCGAGCGCGGCATCACCAGATCGAAGCGTTCCCCCGGCACATGCTCCTTGCCGGAGAACTCGTCGCAGTCGCGGCGCCAGTTTTGCTCCATCATTACCGGCAGGCGAAAGATCACGACGTTGAGAAAACTGCCGACCAGCAGGCCCAGAACAGCTGTCAATGCACCTAAGACCGCCGGCTCCGACAGAAAATTGATCAGGGGAGTATTCATGCTCACCAGGCGCTTTAAACCACTTCACCCATCTTGAAGATCGGCAGGTACATGGCGATTACCAGGCCACCGATAAGGACACCGAGCACCGCCATGATGAGCGGTTCCATCAAGCTGCTCAGGCCATCGACCAGATTGTCGACCTCCTCTTCATAGAAGTCGGCCACCTTGCCCAGCATGGTATCCAGCGAACCCGCCTCCTCACCGATAGCCACCATCTGGCAGACCATGTTGGGAAAGACACCGGCCTGGGTCATGGAGGCCTGCAGTGCCTGGCCGCCGGAAACCTCATCACGCATTTTCAGCACCGCTTTGCGGTAGACGACATTGCCGACCGCACCGGCGACCGATTCCATCGCCTCGACCAGGGGCACGCCGGCGGCAAACATGGTGGAAAGGGTGCGGGCATAACGGGCGATGGCCGCTTTGTTCAAAATATCGCCGACCACGGGGACATGCAGGGACAGTCGCTGCAATGCCTCGTCAAATGCGCGTGATCTCTTTTTTGCCTGGATGAACAGATAGCCAAGCAGGCCGAGGCCGCCAAAGATGGCCCACCACCATTCGGTGAAGAATTCGGACAGTGCGATAACCAACAGCGTCATCGCCGGCAGATCGGCGCCAAAGCCGGTGAATATGTTCTTGAACTGCGGGATGACGAAGATCAACAGAATGGCCGTCACGACAAAGGCGACGACCATAACCGCGATCGGGTAGAACAAGGCCTTCTTGATCTTGCCCTTGATCGCCTCGGTTTTTTCCTTGTATATCGCGATCTTGTCCAGCAGGTTGTCCAGAATACCGGCCTGTTCGCCGGCATGTACCAGGTTGCAGGTCAGCATATCAAACTGGTTGGGATGCTTGCGCAGGGCCTCGGCCAGAGAGACGCCGCCCTCCACGTCGGACTTGATGGCCAGCACGAGGTCACGCATGGAGGGATTTTCGTGGCCGCGGCCGATGATCTCGAAGGCCTGTACCAGCGGCACGCCGGAAGACATCATGGTGGCGAGCTGGCGTGAAAAGATGGCGATGTCTTTCGGCGTGATCTTTTTCTTGCCGCCGCCCAGCAGGGGCTTGGGTTTCTTGCGTGCCTTGAGGGGATTGATACCCTGGCGCCGCAGCTCCGCCTTGGCCTGGGCCTCGGAGGTGGCCTGTACTTCGCCCTTGACGCGGTTGCCACGCTTGTCGGTTCCTTCCCACAGGAAAACGCTGCTCTTGTCAGCTTGTTTTTTGTCTGTAGTGGCCATGATTAGTCCTTTGTCACGCGGTTGACTTCTTCCAGGCTGGTGATTCCGGCCATGACCTTGAGCAGGCCGGAGCGGCGCAGATCATTGATGCCCTCCTTCTTGGCCTGCTCGGCCAGCTCCATGGCATTGGCGCCTTCCAGTATCTTCTTCTGCATGGCCTCGGAGATGGTCATCACCTGATAAATACCCGAACGGCCCTTGTAGCCCTGGTTGCACTGGTCGCAACCCACGGCCTTGTAGAGGGTGAATCCCTTGGCGATATCCTCGTTGGTGAAGCCCTCTTCCAGCAGTACCGCACGGGGTACCTCGTCGATGGTCTTGCAGTTGTTGCACAGGCGGCGGGCAAGACGCTGGGCGATGATGAGCAGCAGCGCCGAGGCGACGTTATAGGCGGGCACGCCCATGTTGGCCAGACGGGTAATGGTTTGGGGGGCGTCGTTGGTGTGCAGTGTCGATAGCACCAAGTGACCGGTCTGGGCGGCCTTGATGGCAATTTCTGCCGTTTCCAGGTCACGGATTTCACCGACCATTACGATATCCGGATCCTGACGCAGGAAGGCGCGCAGGGCGGCGGCGAAGGTCAGTCCGACCTTGGGATTGACGTTGACCTGGTTGATGCCGGGCAGGTTGATTTCCGCCGGGTCCTCGGCGGTGGAGATGTTGCGTTCCGCCGTGTTGAGGATGTTGAGGCCGGTATACAGCGATACGGTCTTGCCGGAGCCGGTCGGGCCGGTAACCAGGATCATGCCGTAGGGGCGACTGAGCGCATCCATATAGGCCTGCTTCTGTTCCGGCTCATAACCCAGCATATCGATCCCCAGCTTGGCGCTGGAGGGATCGAGGATACGCATTACTATCTTCTCGCCCCACAGGGTAGGGCAGGTGCTGACACGGAAGTCGATGGCACGGGTCTTGGAAATGGTCAGCTTGATACGGCCGTCCTGGGGAATGCGCCGCTCCGAGATATCCATGCGCGACATGACCTTGATGCGGGCGGATATCTTGGAGGCCAGGGCGATGGGCGGATTGGTAATCTCGCGCAGCATGCCGTCCTGGCGGAAGCGCACACGGTAGAATTTTTCGTAGGGCTCGAAGTGAATATCCGATGCACCACGGTTGATGGCATCGAGCAGAACCTTGTTGACGAAGCGGACGACCGGCGTGTCGTCGGCATCCGAGCTGGTGGCGTCGCTTGCGCCCTCTTCGTCTTCGGAGGAGATCTCCAGACCTTCCAGGTCTGCATCGGACAGCTCGGAGAGCCCGGTGTCCGCGGTCTCCATGGCCTTTTCGATGATGCGGGCCAGCTTGTCGTCTTCGGCCAGAATGGCTTCGGTCTGGGCGCCGACGTGGAACTTGATTTCGTCCAGCGCCGCGAGGTTGGTCGGGTCGGACATGGCCACGAACAGGCGCGCCCCGCGCTTGAACAGCGGCAGGGCGTGGTGGGTACGGACCAGTTTTTCGTCCACCAGCTTGATGACTTCGGGATCGAGCTCGAGGGTCCCGATGTCGACCACGGGGACGCCGAATTCATGCGAACTTGCCGTGGCAATGTCCCGCGCGCTGACCAGATGCTGCTCTACCAGGTAACTGACGAAGGGGACGCGTTTCTTGGTGGCCTGTTCATAGGCCTTTTCGGCCTCGGCTTCAGCGATCAGGCCGTCGCGCACCAGGCGCCGGGCGACGCCGCTCATCGGTAATTTGGCTGTGGTCGAGGCCATCGATGGGAACCTTATAGATGAAAGCTGCGCTACTTTAGCACAACTTTACAGACGACATTTTCAGCAGGGAAGAGGGGCGCAGCCTTCCTGTGACGGGGGCCCAGTTATGGCTACATATCACGTTGCCCAGGGGAGGCGCAGCCATGATTTTTCCGCGATGGTTGCCGAGTGGAGGTTCGCCATCAACTGTTGGCGGAAGTTTTTCGGGCGGGAGCGGAGATGACGTCAACGGTTCGTCGCCGCTGTTCATCTGTCTTCTCCCCAATAAAAAACCCCACCCTGCATGACAGGGTGGGGTTCTAGGACAGCGTGGCGATTGGCAGTTCAGTCTACCACTCGTCCAGCAGTATGTTACTTACACGAACCAGGCAGATACTTAAGGATGGCAGCAGTGGAGCCTACACACTTCCATCCCGCAACCTGCGATCCTTGGTGACCGTTAGCGGCACTAACCGAAAATGCGGTTGTCAGAGCAATGTCTGTGTAGGGGGTAAGGGTGATGAAGTCGGTGGCCGGGGCAAGAGTAACGCCCAAATTGGTAGGATGGGGCTTAACAGTGATTACGCCATTCGCATCGGTAGTGATTGACTGAACCATCTTGGTCGGACCCGCATCAGCGGTATCGGTGGTATTGGCTTCACAGCCCCAACCGTTAGCAGTGCCTGTCGAGGTAGGCGACATTGTCTGAAGGGCCTCGCTGATTGTGGTGCGGCATTGGGATGCCGCCAGGACGACTTCAGACATGCGTGCTTTTACCGTGTAGTCCTGGTAGGCGGGCAGGGCCACGGCGGCCAGGATACCGATGATCGCGACCACGATCATCAATTCGATCAGGGTAAAACCGGCTTGCTTCTTCATAACTCTCTCCTTTGTAGACCATCTTCCCGGACGGGATGAATAACTCCGCGGTTATTGGAGCATTTTGCGTGCCAACCCGACAAGGGGGAAAACTGTGACCTGTTGCCCAGAGAGGCGGTGTTTTCGGCGTCGGGAGCGCGTGGCTGGCGCGGTGAGCGGCACTGTGTGTCAGAAAGTGACAAAAAACGTCACCTCAGTCCAGCCCCAGCTTTTGCAGACGGTAGCGCAGGACGCGGAAGGAGATGCCGAGCAGTTTGGCGGCGGCGGTCTTGTTGTAGCGGGTCTGCTCCAGTGCCTTGAGGATGGTCTCCTTTTCAATGGCGTCGAGCAGCGGGTCGAGGGGCTGGGGGGACGGGGCTGAAGCGGGGGCTGCCGCGGGGGCCGGCGGCGCCGGCTGGGCGGCGGGCAGGCTCAGGTCGGCGACCCGGATGGTGTCGCCTTCGCACAGGGTCATGGCCCGTTCCAGGATGTTTTCCAGTTCGCGCACGTTGCCGGGGAAGGCGTAGGCCTGCAGGGCCTGCAGCGCCTCCGGTTCCAGTCGGGGCAACGGACAGTGCCAGGCGCTGGCGAGGCGCTGCAGCATGTGTTCCACCAGCAGCGGGATGTCCTCGGTGCGCTCGTGCAGGGCGGGCAGGCGCAGTTCGATGACGTTGATGCGGTAGTAGAGGTCTTCGCGGAAGCGGCCCTCGCGCACCAGGGCGGCAAGGTTCTTGTGGGTGGCCGACAGGATGCGCACGTCGACGTGGGTCTCCTGCTGGGCGCCCACCGGGCGCACCGACTTTTCCTGGATGGCGCGCAGCAGCTTGACCTGCATGTGCAGCGGCAGGTCGGCCACCTCGTCGAGGAACAGGGTGCCGCCATTGGCGGCCTGGAACAGCCCCTCCTTGTCGTTGACGGCGCCGGTGAAGCTGCCTTTCTTGTGGCCGAACAGCTCGCTCTCCATCAGCTCGGTGGGGATGGCGCCGCAGTTGACCGGGATGAAGGGGGCCTCGGCGCGCGGGCCCTGGGCATGAATCAGGCGCGCGGCCAGCTCCTTGCCGGTGCCGGAGGCGCCACTGATGTAGACCGGCGCCTGGCTGCGCGCCAGTTTGGCGATGGTGGCGCGCACCCCCTGCATGGCAGGGGAGTTGCCGAGCAGCTGCGGCCGGCCGGATTCCGGCGGCTGTGCTGCGGTCTCGGTGGAGACACGCAGGGCGGTATGCACCAGTTCGCGCAATACCTGCAGCTCCACCGGCTTGGTCACGAAGTCGAAGGCACCTGCCTTGAGGGCTTCGATGGCGGTGGGCATGCTGCCATGGGCGGTGATCACCGCCACCGGCAGGGTGGGGTGGTGGCGCTGGATGTGGCGTACCAGGTCGATGCCGTCGCCGTCGGGCAGGCGCATATCGGTAAGGCAGAGTTGGAACGGTCGCTGGCCGATCAGGCGCCGCGCCTCGGCCAGGGTGGCGGCGGCGCAGGCGTCCAGGCCCATGCGGGCGAGGGTCAGGTCGAGCAACTCGCGGATGTCCGGCTCGTCGTCCACCACGAGGGCTGTGGGTCTGCTTGCGGGTGTCATCGGCTGAATATTAACCGGAAGCGGGCGCCGCCGTCAGGCGGCGGGACATAGATGAGGCGTGCCCGGTTGCATTCGGCCAGTTCCCGCGCCAGATAGAGGCCCAGTCCGGTGCCTTTGCTTTCGGTGGTGAAAAATGGCTCGAACAGGTGTTCGGCGATTTCTGGAGCAATGCCGGTACCATGGTCGCGCACATCGAGCCAGGCATCCTGTGCGTCGCGGCCGGCACGGAGCTCCAGTTTGGGCGGCGGCGCCGCGGCGGCGTGGCGCAGGCCGTTGAGGCAGAGATTCCACAGGATCTGGTGCAGCTGTATGGGGTCGAAGGTCACGGTCAGGTCCTCTGGTTCGACACTGGCGCGGATGTCGCCGGGGGCGCAGTCGGCGTGGCGCTGGTACTCGTCGAGGAAGCGCTGCAGCCAGGGTTTGAGCATGAGGCGTTCCGGGCGTGAACGTTCGCGGCGGCCGAGGCGCAGCACGCTTTCCACGATGGCGTTGATGCGCCTGGTCTGCTCCAGAATGATGGACAGCAGCCGCCTGTCGGCGGCCTCGAGCGCAGGGGCCTCCCCCAGGAGCTCGCCGGCATGACTGATCGCCCCCAGCGGGTTGCGGATTTCGTGGGCGATGCTGGCGGTGAGGCGGCCGAGGGAGGCCAGCTTGAGCTGCTGCACCTGCTGGCTGGCGGCGTTGGCATCTTCCAGAAACACCAGGCTGTCGTTGCCCGTGCCGATGGACATGAAATGGGGCAAGACCTTCTGTCCGCTGTGCGGCATTTCGAACAGGCCCGTGTCCTGATAGTCGCCGGTACGCCAGGCCAGCAGCTGTTTTTGCAGCACCGGTGCCAACTCGGTCAACGCCGCACCGGTCAAGGCCCTGGTGCCGAGCCCGAGCAGCTGCCGCGCGGTGGCGTTGCTCAGGCGGATCTTGCCCTCGGCATCGGCAACGAGGACCCCGGTCTGCATGTGCTGAATGACGTAGTCGGTGAGCTGCGCCATGTTGGCCAGATCGATGCCGCGCTGTTGGGCGAGCCGTTCGCTGGCACGGATACGCCGCGCCAGGGTGTGGGCCAGGGCCGCGGTAGCGAACAGGGTGGCGCCCAGCATGCCGGCCTGGGGATAGTTGATGGCCTCGCGGGCGATATGGGCCGGGGCATTGAGGTAGAGGAAGCTCTGCTCCACCAGTACGGCGAGAGAGGCCAGCGCGGCGAACAAGGTGGCTGTCCGGCCCACGCTGAGCAGGCCGGCGGCGGCAACGCTGACCACCAGGAGCATGCCCAGGCCGCTGCCGATGCCGCTGCTGGCGTGCATCAGCAGGGTGATGGCGACGATATCCGTGAAGGTGTGGAGGTCCACCAGGGTGTGGAAGGGGAGCAGGCGGATGCGTACCGCCATGCCGGCCAGAAAGGCGGCCGCAAGGTAGATGTAGCAGATGGCGACGTAGAGCTTGGGGGCGAGGCTGCCGAAGGGTTCCGGCGTCAGCCCCAGCAGATGCAGGATCACCAGCAGCCCGGTCAGCAGCAGGCGGTAAACGGCGAAGTAGCCCAGAGCCTTCCAGGGCTGTTCCCCTTCCTCCATCAGAAGTTCCGGTGCAGCACCGTCGGCGGAGCGTTCGAGGGAGGGGACGGGGGTGGCCATCGATCTAGCGGCGATGGGCGTCGCGGTGCTCCGGGCTGCAATAGGTCTGATCACCGCTGCGCAGCGCCTGCGATTCCGGCACATGCACGCCGCAATGATCGCATTTCACCATCCGTTCCTGCGGCCTGCCGTCGGGGCCGGTTCGGGGCGGTTTCTTGCCCTCCAGCCAGCGTTTGAACAGCACATAGGCCAGCCAGACGACGGCGGCGATGACGAGGAGGCGGATCAGGTTCATGGGGCGATTCTAAAGGAAGTGGGCGGCAAAAGGCAGAAGGCCATTGCGCAGGTCCGATGGCGCGTCGCGGCAGCAGGCAATGCCTGCGGCTATCTCCACGCCGTGTCCGGCCGGCGTAGTTGAATTTCGAATCTGGAATTCGTCCGGCCCGTTTCCAACTTGGGCGCATTTCCTCCACAATAGCCGCTTTCCCCAGTACCCGGGATATACCGAGAATGAATCTGCACGAATACCAGGCAAAAGAATTGTTTGCCCGCTACGGCATCGCGGTGCCGCAGGGGCGGGTGGTGGCCAGTATCGGCGAGGCCGAGCGCGCCATGCAGGCGGTGGGCGGCAAGCGTTGGGTGGTCAAGGCCCAGGTGCATGCCGGCGGCCGCGGCAAGGCCGGTGGCGTCAAGCTGGTGGAGGGGAGCGATGCCCTGCAGCAGGCCGTCAATGCCCTGATTGGCAGCCGCCTGGTGACCCACCAGAGCGGGGCGGAAGGTCAGCCGGTGAATCAGGTGCTGATCGAACCCACCTGCGATATCGCCCGCGAGCTGTACCTCGGCATGGTGGTCGATCGCGCCCGGCAGCGCGTGGTGTTCATGGCCTCCACCGCCGGCGGCATGGACATTGAAGAGGTGGCGGCCAGGACGCCGGACAAGATTCTCACCGTGGCGGTGGAGCCGGTGGCCGGCCTGCAGCCCTATCAGTGCCGCCAGATCGCCTTCGGCCTCGGCCTGGAGGGTGAGCAGATCAAGCAGCTCGGCGCCATCATGGCCGGCCTGTACCGCCTGTTCACCGAGTGCGATGCCTCGCTGCTGGAGATCAATCCGCTGGTGGTGACCGGCGACGGCCGCCTGATGGCGCTGGATGCCAAGCTCAATCTCGATGAAAACGCCCTCTATCGCCAGCCGGCGCTGTGCGAGCTGCGCGATGCCTCGCAGGAGGACGAGCGCGAATACCGCGCCCAGCAGCACGGCCTCAATTACGTGCGCCTCGACGGCAGCATCGGCTGCATGGTCAACGGCGCGGGCCTCGCCATGGCGACGATGGACCTGATCAAGCTGCACGGCGGCGAGCCGGCCAACTTCCTCGACGTGGGCGGCGGCACCAATGCCGACAAGGTGGCCGAGGCCTTCAAACTGATCCTGTCCGACGCCAAGGTGAAGGCAATCCTGGTGAACATCTTCGGCGGCATCGTGCGCTGCGACCTCATCGCCGAGGGCATCATCAAGGCGGTGCGCGAGGTGGGCATCTCCATTCCGGTGGTGGTGCGTCTGGAAGGCACCAACGTGGAGCTGGGCCGCAGGATGCTGGCCGAGAGCGGGCTGGCCATCACGGCGGCCGATGATTTGACCGGCGCGGCGCAGAAGGTCGTCGCCGCGGTGGGAGGTGTGTAGTGGCCATTCTGATCGACAAAGATACCCGGGTGATCTGCCAGGGCTATACCGGCAAGCAGGGCACCTTCCATTCCGAGCAGGCCATCGCCTACGGCACCAAGCTGGTGGGCGGCGTGACGCCGGGCAAGGGCGGTACGAAACATCTGGACCGCCCAGTGTTCAACACCGTGCATGACGCGGTGCGTGAGACCGGCGCCAATGCCACCATGATCTACGTGCCGGCACCGTTTGCCGCCGACGCCATCCTGGAGGCGGCCGATGCCGGCATCGAGGTGATCGCCTGTATCACCGAGGGCATCCCGGTGCTGGACATGCTGAAAGTAAAAGCGGCGCTGAAGAACACCGACGCGCGCCTCATCGGACCCAACTGCCCGGGCCTCATCACCCCGGGCGAGTGCAAGATCGGCATCATGCCCGGTGCCATCCACCAGAAGGGCAGGATCGGCATCGTGTCGCGCTCCGGCACCCTGACCTACGAGGCGGTGCACCAGACGACCCATGCCGGCCTCGGCCAGTCCACCTGCGTCGGCATCGGCGGCGACCCGATCCACGGCATGAATTTCATCGATGTGCTGTGCCTGTTCGAAAACGACCCGCAGACCGAAGGCATCATCATGGTGGGCGAGATCGGCGGCACCGCCGAGGAAGAGGCCGCAGCCTTCATCAAGAAGCACATCAGCAAGCCGGTGGTAGCCTATATCGCCGGCGTCACCGCACCCAAGGGCAAGCGCATGGGCCATGCCGGTGCCATCATCGCCGGCGGCAAGGGCACGGCGGACGAGAAGTTCGCTGCGCTGGAGGCGGCGGGCGTGCATGTGGTGCGCTCACCGGCCGAGATGGGCGCGCGCATGGCGGCGGTGTTGAAGTAGCGCTTCATGCAAACCCTCCGCATCGCCCTGGCACAGATCAATCCGCTGGTCGGCGACATCGACGGCAACGCCGCACGCATCATCGCGGCGGCGGAGCGGGCGCGTGATGAACTGCGTGCCGAGGCGGTGCTGTTTCCGGAGTTGTGTCTGACCGGCTATCCGCCGGAGGACCTGCTGCTGCGCCCCGGCCTGCATGTGCGCGTGCTGCGCGCGCTGGAGGAGGTGAAGCGGCGCGTGGCCGGCATCACCCTGATCCTCGGTCTGCCGCAGCAGGCTGCGGGCGGTTTGTACAATGCCGCCGTGGTGCTGCGCGACGGTCAGCTGCTCGGCAGCTATCACAAGCAGCATCTGCCCAACTATTCCGTATTCGATGAAAAGCGCTACTTCGCCGCCGGCAGCGAACCGTGTGTGGTGGCCATCGACGGCGTCAACGTCGGCATCACCCTGTGCGAGGACGTCTGGCATCCGGGGCCGGTGGCGCAGGCCGTGGCCGCCGGTGCCCGGCTGATCCTCAACCTCAATGCCTCACCGTTTCACATCAACAAGGGGCGTGAGCGCGAGGAGGTGGTGCGCACACGCATCAGGGAGAGCGGTGTGCCGCTGGTCTACGTCAACCAGGTCGGCGGCCAGGACGAGTTGGTGTTCGATGGCGAGTCCTTCGTGATGGATGCGATGGGAGAGGTTGTCGTGCGCGCGCCGGCTTGGCAGGAAGGTCTGTGGCTGGCCGAGTTCGAGGTGACGGATGAGGCGCTGCATGCCGTGCCCGGCGCGGTGATGCCGGCTCAGTCGCTGGAGGCCAGCGTGTACGATGCACTGGTGTGCGGGGTGCGCGACTACATCGATAAGAACGGCTTTCGCGGCGTGGTGCTCGGCCTGTCCGGCGGCATCGATTCGGCGCTGACCCTGGCGGTGGCGGTGGATGCCATCGGTGCCGCGCGGGTGGAGGCGGTGATGATGCCGTCGTGCTACACCGCCGACATGAGCGTGGAGGATGCAGCGGCAGAGGCGCGTATCCTCGGCGTCGATTATCGTGTCATCACCATCGAGCCGCTGTTCCATGCCTTTCTCGCCAGCCTGCGTGACGAGTTTGCCGGCATGGCGCCGGACACCACGGAGGAGAACCTGCAGGCGCGCTGCCGCGGTGTGCTGCTGATGGCCATCTCCAACAAGAAGCGCAAGATCGTCCTCACCACCGGCAACAAGAGTGAAATGGCGGTGGGCTATGCCACGCTGTACGGCGATATGGCCGGCGGCTTCGACGTGCTGAAGGACGTACCCAAGACGCTGGTGTTCCGCCTGGCGGAATACCGCAACACCCTCGCTCCGGTGATCCCGCAGCGTGTCATCGACCGCCCGCCGTCGGCGGAGCTGGCGCCGGACCAGAAAGACAGCGATTCGCTGCCGCCCTATGAAATCCTCGACGCCATCCTGGAGCGTTATGTCGAGCTGGATCAGTGCGTGGAGGAGATCGTCGCGGCTGGTTACGACGAGGCCACCGTGCGCCGTGTCGTCCGCCTGGTGGACCGCAATGAATACAAGCGGCGCCAGGCGGCGCCGGGGGTGCGCATCACGCGGCGGGCATTCGGGCGCGATCGGCGCTATCCCATTACCTCCGGATTTGGCAGGTAATGCCCTGGGGTGAGCGGGGCGCCGGCGGTGCCCTGTTTTGATTCATCGTGTCTTGCCGGGAAATGTGCCACTGATTTTCGAGAAGAGGCGGTCGCCGTCGGGTAAGCATGATGACCTGCGCGCTGGATAGGTTGGCGGGATTCAGGATGCGGGGCATGGCGGTTGCCGCGGCGCGGGATGACTGATGGTCGAGATGCGTTTCCTCTGCGATGAGATGCTGCAGCGCCTGGGCCGCTGGCTGCGTGCAGCGGGCTATGACACCGCCATCGCCGCGACGGGGACGGCCGACCGCGACCTGGTGCGGCAGGCCACTGCGGAGGAACGTTGGCTGCTGACGCGGGACCAGCATATGGCACTGTTCCGCAACGGACAGGGCCGGGTGGTGTTGCTGGAGCAGAACACGGTGCCGGAGCAGGTCGCCATGGTGTCGCTACGCTTCGCCATCGACTGGTTGCGGCGGCCGTTTTCCCGCTGTCTGGACTGCAATACTCCGATTATCCCGGCCAGCCCGGAGCAGTACGCGCAACTGCCGCGCGGGGCGCTGCTCACCTCACCGCTGGTGTGGTATTGCCCGCAGTGCGGCAAGCTGTATTGGGACGGGAGTCATGTGCGGCGCATGCGCCACACGCTGGAGAATTTTTCCCGCGGCGTGTGGCGCATTGCCGTTGATTGATTAGGAACGGGCGGGCAGCGGGCAGAACAGATCAGCGGCGGCCTCCTCGCCGAGCCGCTCGTAGATGGCGCTGATGGCCTGATCCTCGGTGGCGAAGATATTGTCTTCGCCAATGAGTTCATACAGACCAGTGGCGCGCATCACGTCCAGTACCTGTTTCTTCAGGCCGGAGAACACCAGCTGCACGCCGGAGGCCTGCAGGCGCTCCACCAGGGTGTGCAGCATCTCCTCACCCGATGCATCCATCTGGTTGATGGCGTCGCCCACCACCAGCAGGTACTTGGCCTTGGGCTTGTCTGCCACGGCCTCCAGCACGGTGTCCTCGAAGTAGGCAACATTGGCGAAGTACAGCGAGCCGTCGAAGCGCATGGCGATCATGTGCGGGCTGGTGGGCAGGTCCGGGTTGACCTTGATGTCGCGCAGGGTACCGTCCTTGTAGCGGCCGAGTTGGGCCACGCGCGGCTTCATGGTGCGGTACAGGTACAGCACGATGGCCAGCGCCGCGCCCACCATGATGCCCTTGTCCAGGTGCGGCGCTGCCAGCAGGGTGACCACGAAGGTGGTCAGCGCCACGATGCCGTCGGAACGGCTGGCCTGCCAGGTGTGCTTGAGCGCCTTGGGCGTGATCAGGCCGGTCACTGCCAGCAGGATGATCACTGCCAGCACGGCCTTGGGCAGGTGGTAGAGGAAGGAGGTCAGGAACAGCAGGGTGATGGCGACGAACAGGCCGTTGAACACCGAGGCCAGGCCGGTCTTGGCACCGGCCTGCAGGTTGATGGCCGAGCCGGTGAAGGAGCCGCAGGACGGATAGGCCTGGAAGAAGGCGCCGCCGAGGTTGGATACGCCCTGGCCGATCAGTTCCTGGTTCGGATCGAGGCGCTGCTTGGTCTGTGCCGCCAGCGCCTTGGCCATGGAGATGGTTTCCATGAAGGCGACCAGGGCGATGACGAAGGCCGCCGACAGCAGGGACAGGATGGCATCCCAGCTCAGTGCCGGGATACGGATGCTGGGAAGGCCTTCGGGTATGGTGCCGACCACGTCGCCGCCGCCCTTCAGGTTCAGTTCACCGCTATCGATCTTCTTGATGTGCCAGGCACTGCCGTCGGTTTCCACGCCGGTGGGCACTGTGCCCTTCAGGTAGAGCTGCGTGGTGCCGCCCTCGGTGCTGGTTGCGCGCTCGAAATCCATGCGGTTGATGTTGGCCTTGCGCGCCTTGTTCTGCTCTTCGAGCGACCGCAGGTTGATTTGCAGCAGCTCGATTTCGTGGCGCAGGTCGGCGATGGTGCGTGCATCGCCGGCCTTCTCGGCGGCACGCAGCTGGCCCGCCATGGCTGTGGATTGGGCCAGCATTTCGTTGATTTGGCGATCGACTTCGGCGTAGCCCATCACGATTTCCCGCACGGCAGGATCAGCGATGTGTTCGGGCACGGCCTTGGCCTTCTTCTCATAGCCGAGGGCGGCGCTGATCAGAATGGTGATTACCACGGTGATCAGCACGCTGGGCTTGGACAGGGCCGGCACCTTCTTGAGCCCGAGCATCAGCGCCAGCGCCAGGATGGACATGGCGAGGGTTGGCAGATGCGTCTGCGGCAGATAGCCCAGCATCTCCCAGATATCTACCAGGAAGGAGTCGCTGCGGCCCTTGGGGATGCCGAGCAGCATGTCGAGCTGGGACAGGGCGATGATGATTGCCGCTGCATTGATGAAGCCCAGGATCACCGGATGGGACACGAAGTTGACGATAGTGCCCAGTTTGAACACCCCCATGCTGAACTGGATGACGCCCACCAGCAGGGTGAGCAGAAGTGCCAGACCGATGTAGTCCTCGGTGAACGGCACCGCCAGCGGGGTGACGGCGGCGGCGGTCATCAGTGAGACGATGGCCACCGGGCCGGACAGCAATTGCCGCGATGAACCCCACAGCGCCGCCAGGATCGCCGGGATGAATGCGGTGTAGAGGCCGAAGTAGAGCGGCAGCCCGGAGAGCTGGGCGTAGGCCATGGCCTTGGGCACCAGCACCAGGGCGCCGATTATGCCGGCGATCAGATCGCCGCGCAGGATGACCGCATTGATGGGAAACCAGGCCAGGAATGGAAAGAACCGCAATAGTAGTTTGTTGGTAAACATCGGACATGCCTTCACTTGAGTTTTGGTCGCCTTTGCGGCGGTATAGTTGTAATAGGTGCTGCCGTTGCCTCCGGGGTGCTCCACTTCCGAACCGGAGTTGATGCTTGTGGATATCTAGGCCGTGTTCATGGCTGGCCCTCGATACGTTTGATCTTGCGCCACAGCGAGACGCGGTCGATACCGAGTATTTCCGCCGCCTGGCTGCGGTTGCCCGCCGTGTGTTCCAGCACCTGGCGGATGTAGTTGGTCTCGAATTCATCCAGTGTCGGCAGCTTGCTGCCGCTTACCGGCAGGATGCGCGTCTTCAGTTCGCGCAATGCCTCCGGCAGGTGCGCAACCTCGATGAGTTCGCTCCGCGTCAGTGCCACGCCACGTTCCACCACGTTGGCCAGTTCACGCACATTGCCAGGCCAGTCATAGCCGGACAGCAGCTGCATGGCCTCGGGCGTGATGTCTGCCACCTCGCGCCCCATGGCCAGCGCATGTTTGCGCAGGAAGTAATAGGTGAGCAGAGGAATGTCATCGCGCCGCTCACGCAACGGCGGCAGTATCAGATGGACGACGTTGAGGCGGAACCACAGATCGGAGCGGAAGCGGCCGTGGTCCACCGCCTCCGGCAGGTCGATATTGGTGGCGGCGATGATGCGCACGTCCACCGCAATCGGCTCCGTGCCGCCGACACGGAACAGCTCGCGCTCCTGCAGGACACGCAGCAGCTTCACCTGCATCGGCAGGCTCATTTCGCCGATTTCATCCAGGAACAAGGTGCCCCGGGCGGCAACCTCGAACAGGCCGTGCTTGACACGGTCGGCACCGGTGAAGGCGCCCTTTTCGTGGCCGAACAGTTCGTTGGCGAGCAATTCCTCCTGGAAGGCACCGCAGTTGATGGCTACGAACGGACCTGCGGCACGGCTGCTGTGCAGGTGCAGATAACGCGCCAGCAGCTCCTTGCCAGTGCCTGACTCGCCGCTGATCACCACGTTGCAGTCGGTGGTGGCCACCTGCCGTGCAGCATCGAGCAGGCGCTGCATGTTCATGTCCTGGGTGATGAAGTTGACTCGTCCCTGGAGGCCTTCAATATGCCGGCGCAGCTCACGGTTTTCCTGTTTTAGCGTGGCCACTTCCACGGCGGCGCGCACTACCTGGCGCACCTCATCGAGGCGGAACGGCTTGGCGATGTAGTGGAATGCGCCCTGTTTCATGGCGGTGACCGCCGAATCCAGCGTGGCATAGCCGGTGATCACGATGACCTCGCCATCGGGCAGCAGCTCACGTGCACGGCGCAGGATTGCCATGCCGTCTACTTTTTCCATGCGTAGATCGGTGAGCACCACGTCGAACTGGCCTTGCTCCAGTTCCTTCAGCCCACCGGGGCCGCTCTGGCGCGTGGTGACGTCGTAACCCTCCTTGCGCAGGATATGGGACAGGTTGCGCAGGGCGATGGCTTCGTCATCGATGACCAACAGGCGTGCACTCATGGTGTTACCTCGGCGGCGGGGAGCCACAGGGTGAAGCGAGTGCCGCCTGCGGCCGGACTCTCTGCGGCAACGCAGCCGTCATGCTCGGAAATGATCTCTTCGACGATGTACAGGCCGAGTCCTGCGCCCTGGCCGGGCTCGCGCGTGGTAAAGAACGGATCGAATACGTGCGGCAATACATCGGCAGGAATACCGGGGCCGTCGTCGCTGATCTCGATGACCACGCCGGGGAGACCTGCCGTGTGGGCGGCGCCGATGATGTGCGCCGGCGGTTGCGGCGGCCAGTTGGCGGTGGTCGCGGCGGCGGCGCTGAGATGAATGTGCCTGGCGCCGGCGTCGGCGGCATTCTTGATCAGATTGATGAATACCTGTTGCAGGCGCTGTGCGTCGGCCCGCACGGCCAGTCCGACGGGCACCTTGGTGTGCAACTCCACACCCCGTAGCGAACGGCGCAACAGCACCAGGGCCTGCTTCACTGCACTATTCAGTTCCACCGCACTGGCGGTGCAGGTGCCGCGCCGTGCGTAGTCGAGCAGGCTGCGCACAATCACCTGTGCGCGACGTGTCTCGCCGTCGATTTGCTCCAGCCACTCGCGCAGGGTTGCGGGGTCGGTGCTGTCCAGTTCCTCCAGCAGGATCTGGCAGGAGGAGGAGATGTTGCCGAGGGGATTGTTGACCTCGTGGGCGACGCCGGAGGCAAGCACGCCGATGGAGGCCAGTTTGTCCGCATGCAGCACCTGGCGGCGGCGCGCATCCAGCTCATCCAGCATGCGGTTGAGCGCCGCGGTGAGGGAGACGATTTCGCGATCGTCCGATACCCTGGGGAAGTGGGCGAAGTCGCCGGCGGCGATGGGTTTGAGCTGCGCCTCCAACTGGCGCAGCGGGCGTACCGTGACGCGGGATAGTACCTGGCCGCCGACGATGCCGAGTATCACCACCACACCGACACCGAGGAACAGCAGGCGCTGGGAATGTTGCACGGTGGCGGCGAGGGCGGTGCGCTCGTGGGCGGCGAGGTAGTCGGCGGCAGTGCTGATGTCGTGGCCGACGTTGCGGATCTGCTGGGCCAGGGCCGGTGCCGGGTTATGCCGCTGTTCCGCCAGCAGGTGCCGGTACTCTGCCAGGGCCTGGCCCAGGGCGGCGATATCCAGTTCCGGTGCGATGACCGCGAAGGCCTCACGCCATTCCCCTAGTCGCGTGCCTGTTTCCACCGCCAGCTGCAGTGCCTGCTCCAGTTCTGCAGCCCCGCCATAGAGAAAGTGGTTCTTTTCGTGGCGGCGCATCTCCAGTGCGCTTTCCTGAAAGACGGAAACCGCGATGCCTTCTGCTATGCGTTGCTCGACCCAGCGCAGATCGGCCCAGGCGAACAGGGCAAACGCCACCACGCCCCCCGCCAGCAGGGAGTAGCCGAAAATGATTTTGCGCCGGATGCTGCTCATTGTGGTGTTACAGAACGCAATATGAATGTTGCAATTCTAAACATACAAATAATTCCTTACAACTCAATCGCTTGGACTTAATCTAGAGAGCGGTGTTTCATCGTGCAACATCAGCTGCGTGCCAGGGATAAACAAAACCAATCATTACAATAGGTTATGAGTCGCTCCCGTCTGGCACGCCCCCTGCTAAAGACTCGGCGCAAAAATCCACTGTTGCGTTGAGGCAGCCATGAAACAACTGACGGTAAAGCTCAAGGCCGTGCTGGCCGATCTGGCGCGAGCCAATGCGGGTGAAATGCTGAGCAGCGGGGCCAAGGCGCGCCTGCTGTCCGGAGCCAGCTGGAGGGTGCAGCCGGGCACCGTGGCCCAGCGGCGTGAGGTTGTACTGGCGGTGGGCAGCACGCTGCCGCCACGGGTGATGCGTTATGCCATCGGCGTGTGCCGGCAGAACGATGCCGATTTGTACGTCCTGGCCCGCGATGCCGCCGCGGCCGGCCACATGCTCGCCCCTTTCCGTGACGAGCGCATTGCCGCCGCCGTGGAGTGCCGGGTGGAGGAGGTGAGCGGCAGCGGTGCCGTGTCCCGTTTCTTCCAGCGTCATTCCCGCGCCCTGTGCGCCATCGTCACCGGCGACGACCCGGTGAGCGAAACCTTTGCCGGACGGCGCAAGCCGCCGGTACCCCTGGTATTGGTTGAGGACACCGCACCGGCCGTGCCGGGCCAGCGCGTGGCTCTCGCCGACTGATTCACCAATAAAACTACTACTAGCACTCTCGGGAGACATCATGTCAGAAAGAAAGAAAACCGTTGTTGCCACTGCCGCATTCGGCATCGGCAGCCTGCTGCTTTACATGTTGCTGTTTACCTATGCCGAGCAGTTGGTGGCCTGGGCTGCGGAGACGCGTCAGGGCAACAAAGCGTTGTTCCTTATCCCCATCGTCATCGCCTTCATCTTTTCCTGGGTGCATGGCAGCTTCACCGGCCACTTCTGGGAACTGCTTGGCGTGCGCGCCGCCGGCAAGCACAAGTAAGCGGAGACACAACAAATGATCGACTCGATTTCCTTTATTGAACTGACCGTCGCCAGCGCCACTGCGCTGTTCATCGTCGGTTTTGTCGGCGGCATGGTGTCGGGCTTCATCGGTTCCGGTGGCGCCTTCGTGATGACTCCGGCGATGATGACCCTGGGCGTGCCCGGCATCGTCGCCGTGGCCTCCAATATCTGTCACAAGTTTCCCAAGTCGCTGGTCGGCGCGATGAAGCGCCACAAGTACGGCCAGGTGGACATCAAACTCGGCATCATCATGGGCATCTTTGCCGAGGTCGGCATGCTGGTGGGCAAGAACGTGATGACCGACATCAAGAACACCTACGGTGATGTGGGTACCAGCCTGTATGTTTCGGTGGTATTTGTCGTGGTGCTTGCCATCGTCGGCAGCTTTGTGCTGCGCGATGCCTGGCGCATGCACAAGGCCGAGAAGAGCGGAGAGAGCGATGGTTCGCACAAGGTGACCAAGCTGGCGCGCTGGGTACAGTCGCTGCACATCCCCGGCACCATGATGTATTTCGACAGCATCAAGGCGCGGGTTTCGCTGGTTGTGGTGGCGCCGCTGGGTTTCGCCACTGGCATGCTGGCCTCCACCATCGCGGTGGGCGGCTTCATCGGCGTGCCGGCGATGATGTACATCCTCGGCGCCCCGGCGCTGATGGCCTCGGCCACCGAACTGGTGATTGCCTTCGTCATGGGCCTGGGTGGTTCCATTCTCTACGCCCTCGACGGCGTAGTGGACATCCGTCTTGCCATGATCATCCTGGCCGGTTCCCTGTTCGGTATCCAGATCGGTGCCATCGGTACCACCTACGTCAAGGATGCGGTGGTGAAGTTCGTGATGGGCCTGATCATGGTGATCGTGCTGTTTTCGCGCTTCTTCTATGTGCCGGGTTATCTCTCCCGTCTGGAACTGATCGACCCGATTCCCGAAGCCACCATCACCACCCTCAAGATGTTCGGTGATGTGACGCTGGTGCTGGCCCTGGCTACCGGCGGACTCACCATTGTGGTGGCGCTGATCAAGGGCATGGTTGCCCATCGCCGGGAACAGTTGACATGAGTGCCGTGCCGCCCCGGCAGGCGCTGATCGCCAGTGATGCCTCGCCGTACTCGGAGAGCGCGGTACGTGTGGCCATCGACATGGCGCGGCAATATGGCGTCAAGCTGACGGCAATGGCGATGGTGCTGTTCGCCGACGATCTGGAAGCAGTGGGCACCGGGGCGTTGCTGGAAGAGCAGGATCGCTCCATGCAGGAACATCTGGATGGTATTGCGCAGCAGGCACATGACGGCGGCGTTCCCTGCGATACGCTGCTGTGTCACGGTGAACAGCCCCATGCCGAGATTGCCGCGGCTGCGGAAGAGACCCATGCGGATCTGATCGTGATGGGGCGGCGCGGCAAGCGTGGCCTCGCCCACCTGATGGTGGGCGACGCCACCGCCAAGGTCATCGGCCTGGCAGCGGCCAACGTGCTGGTGGTTCCGCGTGGCAGCAGCCTGTGGCGTCGCCGCATCCTGCTGGCGACGGATGGTACGGATTACAGTACCGCCGCTGTCGGCACCGCCATCAATCTGGCGCAGGCCTGGCAGTTGCCGCTGACCGTGGTGCATGCCGTGCCGGAAGGTCAGGACAGCGCTGCCGCGCAGGAGGTGGTGGATGCCATCTGCCGCCGTACGGCGGTGCTGGAGATCGACTGCGAGGCACGGGTGGAACCGGGCAAGGCCGACGAGGTGATCACTCGCGTCGCGCGCGAGAGTGGTGCCGATTTGATCGTGGTGGGCAGCCATGGCCGCAGCGGCATCATGAGCGTGATCCACGGCAGCGTGTCGGCGCAGGTGATTGGGGCGGCGAGTTGCCCGGTGCTGGTGGCGCGCAGCTCCTAGTGGCGCCAGTGCGCAAAACAAAAAGCCGCCCCACGGGCGGCTTTTTTTTATGGCGCAACGTCGTCGATTAGCGGGACAGCAGCAGGAATTCCAGCAACGCCTTCTGCGCATGCAGACGATTTTCCGCCTGTTCCCACACCTGGCTGTGGGGGCCGTCGATAACAGAGGCGGCGACTTCCTCGCCGCGGTGGGCGGGCAGGCAGTGCAGGAACAGGGCGTCGGGCTGGGCGGCCGCCATGATGGCGTCGTTCACCTGATAGGCGGCGAAGTCACGCAGGCGCTGCTGCTGCTCATCCTCCATGCCCATGCTGGCCCAGACGTCGGTGGTGACCAGATCGGCACCCTGCGCCGCCTGCAGCGGGTCGCTGAACAGGCGCACACTGGCGCCGGCGGCGGCAAGGATTTTTGCATCCGGTTCATAGCCGGCTGGGGTGGCGATGTGCAGGCGGTAGCCGAACTGGCGCGCACCCTCGATATACGAGTTGCACATATTGTTGCCGTCGCCGATCCACGCCACGGTCTTGCCTTCGATGTCGCCGCGGTGCTCGAGGAAGGTCTGCATGTCGGCCAGCATCTGGCAGGGATGGAAGGCGTCGGTCAGGCCGTTGATCACCGGCACGCGCGAGTGGGCGGCGAAGCGCTCCACCTGCTCGTGGGCGTAGGTGCGGATCATCACCACGTCGACCATGCGCGACAGCACGCGCGCGGTGTCCTCGATGGGTTCGCCGCGGCCGAGCTGGGTGTCGCGCGGCGACAGGAAGATGGCATGGCCGCCGAACTGCACCATCGCCACTTCAAAGGAGACGCGGGTACGGGTCGAGGACTTCTCGAACACCATGCCCATCACCTTGCCCTTGAGCGGCTGGTACAGTTCGCCGGCCTGCTGCATCGCCTTCAGTTCGCCGGCGCGGCGCAGCAGCTGTTTCAGCTCGGCCTTGCTGGCATCCTGCAGGGTGAGGAAGTGTCGTACAGCCACGTTGTCATCTCTCTCAGGCAGCGCTTTCCTGCAGGAAAGCCTGCACCAGGCTGCTCACCTGCTGCACGATCTGGTCGGCCTCGGCGTCGCTCAGGATCAGCGGCGGCAGCAACCGGACGGTGCGCTCGGCAGTGACGTTGATCAGCAGGCCCTGTTCCAGTGCGCGCTTCACCAGTTCGCCACAGGGGCGATCCAGCTCGATGCCGATCATCAGGCCCTTGCCGCGCACGTCGACCACATGCGGATTGCCGTTCAGTGCCTCGGCCAGGCCGAGCAGCATGCGCGTGCCGAGGTTTTCGGCGCGGGTGGCAAGATCATTTTGTTCCAGCACGTCGAGCACGGCGAGACCTGCGGCGCAGGCCAGCGGATTGCCGCCGAAGGTGGAGCCGTGGTTGCCCGGCTTGAACAGCTCGGCCGCGGCGCCACGCGCCAGGCAGGCGCCGATGGGCACGCCGTTGCCCAGGCCCTTGGCCAGGGTCATCACGTCCGGTTTGATGCCTTCGTGCTGGAAGGCGAACATCTCGCCGGTGCGGCCCATGCCGGTCTGGATTTCGTCCAGCATCATCAGCCAGCCGTGCTGGTCGCACAGTTCGCGGATGTCGCGCAGATAGCCTTCCGTCGGCACCTGCACGCCGCCTTCGCCCTGCACGGGTTCGATCAGGATGGCGGCCACGCCGACGCTGTTCTTGGCGACGGTGCGGATGGCCTCGATGTCGTTGTAGGGCACGCGCACGAAGCCGGTGACCAGCGGCTCGAAGCCGGCCTGCACCTTGCGGTTGCCGGTGGCGGAGAGGGTGGCCAGGGTACGGCCGTGGAAGCTGCCCTCGGCGACGATGATCAGCGGGGTGTCGATGCCCTTCTGGTGGCCGTACAGGCGCGCCAGCTTGATGGCGGCCTCGTTGGCCTCGGCGCCGGAGTTGGAGAAGAACACGCGGTCCATGCCGGCGGCGTGCACCAGGCGTTCGCCCAGCGCCTGCTGGTTGGCGATGCCGTAGAGGTTGGAGGTGTGCACCAGGGTCTGGGCCTGGCGGCACAGCGCCTCGGCGACCTGGGGATGGGCGTGGCCCAGCCCGCACACCGCCACACCGGCGACGGAGTCGAGATATTTCTTGCCATTGCTGTCCCACAGCCACGCGCCCTCACCCTTCGCGAAGGTGACCGGCAGGCGGGCGTAGGTGGTCATCAATGCATCGGACATGATGTGTTACCTGTACCGCGTAGAAAAATTATTCCAGCCCGGAAAAACAAAAAGGCAGCCTCCACGGAGACTGCCAGTCGTCCACTGGGAACCGATTCTACTGACTCTGCGGGGAGGGTGCAAATCCCCCGGGAGTGGTGCGGAATTGCGTTTTGTGAGGCCGGGAGCGGCGTAGGCCGCTCCCGGTGGGTAGGACAAATCAGGCGAAATTCTTCGCCACGAAATCCCAGTTCACCAGGTTCCAGAAGTTCTCCACGTACTTCGGACGGGCGTTGCGGGTGTCGATGTAGTAGGCGTGTTCCCACACATCGCAGGTCAGCAGCGGCTTCTTGTCGGTGGTCAGCGGGCAGCCGGCGTTGGAGGTGTTGACGATCTCGATGGAGCCGTCGTTGTTCTTCACCAGCCAGGTCCAGCCGGAGCCGAAGTTGGTGACGCAGGAGTTGGTGAACTTCTCCTTGAAGGCGGCGAAGGAACCGAAGGTCTTGGTGATGGCGTCGGCCAGGGCGCCCTTGGGCTCGCCGCCGGCGTTGGGGGCCATGCAGTTCCAGTAGAAGGTGTGGTTCCACACCTGGGCTGCGTTGTTGAACACGCCGCCGGCCGGGGCCTTCTTGACGATGTCCTCCAGGGACAGGTTTTCGAACTCGGTGCCCGGGATCAGGTTGTTCAGGTTGGTGACGTAGGCCTGGTGATGCTTGCCGTGATGGTATTCCAGGGTCTCGGCGGAGATGTACGGCTCGAGGGCGTTCTTGGCGTAGGGCAGTGCCGGCAGTTCGTGCTTCATGAATGTGCTCCTTTAGTTTCGAGTTTGAGTCCTGACCAACATAGTGGGGGTGGTGCCGGGCGTTCACCAGGGGAGTGGTGGACGCCCAAAAAGAAAGACCGCGCCTGCGCGGTCAATAACCGATATATTTGGTAAAGATTACCGATTTTCAAGGGTTTTGTCACGTCCAGCCTGCGCCTGATCCGGCAGCTAGCGCCGGATCAGGCGCAGCCCCAGCAGCACCGTGAGTATAGCGCCGTAGATCAGGGGTTCGCGCAGATCGGCCTTCACCATCAGCGTGAAGTGCACCGCCGCCAGGATGGCCGCCGGGTAGATCAGGCGGTGCAGCCGCTTCCAGTTGCGGCCGAGGCGGCGCTGGGAGGCCTGGTTGGAGGTCACCGCCAGCGCCAGCAGCAGCAGCCAGGCCAGCATGCCGGTGGTGATGAAGGGACGTTCGACGATGTCCTCCCAGATGGCGGCCCAGGCGAAGAACTGATCCAGCACCGTATAGGCCAGCAGGTGCAGCACGGCATAGAAAAAGGCGAACAGGCCGAGCAGGCGCCGCAGCCGCACTGGCCAGCCCCAGCCGGTGAGCAGGCGCAGCGGCGTGGCCGCGAGGGTGAGCAGCAGCAGGCGCAGCGCCCAGTCGCCGAGAAAGCGGATGATGGTCTCGATGGGATTGGCGCCCAGACCGTCGTAAAGCAGGGCCTGCGCCAGCAGCCAGCCCAGCGGGGCGAGGCAGAGCAGGAATACGCCGCGCTTGAGCCAGCGTTCGCTCAATACCATCGGGTCAGGTCCATGCCGCTGTAGAGCGCGGCCACCTGTTCCCCGTAGCCATTGAAGGGCAGGGTCTCGCGCTTGCGCAGTTCGCCCAGGCGGCGCTCGCGCTTCTGGCTCCAGCGCGGATGGTCCACCGCCGGATTGACGTTGGCATAGAAGCCGTATTCCTGCGGCGCCGCGCGGTTCCAGGCGGTGGGCGGCATCTGCTCGGTGAGGCTGATGCGGACGATGGACTTGATGCTCTTGAAGCCGTACTTCCACGGCACCACCAGGCGCAGCGGCGCGCCGTTCTGGCCGGGCAATACCTCTCCGTACAGGCCGACGGCGAGGATGGTCAGCGGATGCATCGCCTCATCCATGCGCAGGCCCTCCACATAGGGCCACTCCAGTACAGCCCGGCGCTGGCCCGGCAATTGTTCCGGGTCGTGCAGGGTGGTGAAGGCAACGTATTTGGCACGCGAGGTGGGCTGGAAGCGCTTGAGCAGGTCGCCGAGGGGAAAGCCGACCCAGGGGATCACCATCGACCAGGCCTCGACACAGCGCAGGCGGTAGATGCGTTCCTCCAGGGTGTGGGGTTTGAGCAGGTCCTCCAGCGCATAGCTGCCCGGTCTTTCCACCTCGCCATCGATGGCCACCGACCAGGGGGCCGTCTTGAGGCGGCCGGCGTTGCGCGCCGGGTCATCCTTGCCGGTGCCAAGCTCGTAGAAGTTGTTGTAGCTGGTGATGTCCTTGTAGCTGTTGACGGGTTCGCCGGTACTGAATGGGCTGCGCGGCAGCGGGCCGAAGCGGCGCGGGGTGGCCTGCAGCGCCGGGGGCAGCAGCAGGGCGCCGGCGGCCGCGATGCCGAGAAAACGGCGCCGCTCACGGTATAGGGTTTCCGGCGTAATTTCGGAGGGACGGATCGCGTGGGTAAGCCGGCGGTGCATGGTCGTTACCTTCAGATCAGACGGTGGGGTGAGATAACCATAGCAGTATGGAGCCGTGCTGCGGCGCAGAGTTCACTCCGGTGCGCGGCCGCGGCGGTTGACTTAAGATGCCCGTGGTCATGGCTGGAGCATACGCATAACTCATGAACGAAGAGCTGCAACAGCGCCTGTGCGCACGATTTCCTGAATTGCTGGCCGCCGCTGCGCCGCTGCTGCCGCGTTTTCTGCGTGAGACCGTGGTGCGAACCTTGCCGCCGGGACAGGTGGTGTGCCAGCAGGGCGACAGTTGCGGCTACCTGCCGCTGCTGCTGTCCGGGCGGGCACGGGTATTCAAGGTGGCGGAGTCGGGACGCGAGATCACCCTGTACCGCATCGAGGCGGGCGACAGCTGCGTGCTGACCGCGTCCTGCATCATGAGCGACATCCCCTTTCCCGCCCTGGCGGTGTCGGAGACGGAGGTGGAGGCGGTACTGGTCCCGGCACTCAGCGTACGCGCCTGGATGGGCGAGTCCGCGGCCTGGCGCCGCTACCTGTTCGGCCTGGTGGCACGGCGCCTGGCCGACGTCATCGCGGTGGTGGAGGAGGTGGCGTTCCGACGCATGGATGCACGGGTGGCGGCCTGGTTGCTGGAGCATGGGGACGACGGGGTGGTGCGCACCACCCACCAGGAGCTGGCCGTGGATCTGGGCAGCTCGCGTGAGGTGGTGAGCCGCATCCTGCGCGACCTGGAGAACGAGGGGCTGATCCGGCGCCAGCGCGGCGAAATCCTGTTGCTGGAGCGCACACGGCTCGTGCGCCTGGCCGCTGCGTGACATAGTCACAGACAGGTGCACAGCCACCGTCTATCCTTGCCGGCAGTTCTCAAACACCGCGCAAGGAGATACACATGAAGACAAACGTCGGTAGCGTAGACAAGGTCGTTCGCATCATTGCCGGCCTGGCCATCATCGGTTGGGGCGTCGCCGCCAGCAACTGGCTGGGTGCCATCGGCATTATCCCCCTGGCCACGGCCCTGCTGGGTTTCTGCCCCGCCTACAGCCTGATCGGGGTCAATACCTGCGGCACCAGGAAGTAAACGTTCGTTGTAGCATGTTGCAGAAAACCGCCGGTGCAGACCGGCGGTTTTTTTTCGCCTATCCAAACATTGTGTACACTCAAGAAGGGGAATGGGGCGCGCGTTGTCTTGCCGCAGGGAGGGACGCATGGCGGAATACCGGCAGCATGTGCAGTTCGGCGGTCGTCTGTTGCTGATCGGCTTTGGTGCCATCGGGCGCGGTGTGTTGCCGCTGCTGCTGCGCCATATCGCCCTGCGACCGGAGCAGATCACCATACTGCGGGCGCATCGCGGTGATGACGATGTGGCGCAACGCTATGGTGTGACGCAGCTGGTAGAGCCGTTGCAGCGCGACAATTACCGCGCCATCCTCGAGCACCACGTGAGCCCCGGCGACTTCGTGCTCAACCTGGCGATCAATGTCTCCAGCCTGGCGCTGCTCGAATATTGCCAGCAGCATGGCGTGCTGTATCTGGATGCCTGCATCGAACCCTGGGCAGGTGGCCATGTCGATACCGCAGTGTCACCCGTACAGCGTTCCAACTATGCCTTCCGCGAGGCTGCGCTGGAGTTGCGTCAGCGCTACGGCCAGGGTGCGACGGCGGTGGTGAACCACGGCGTCAATCCGGGCCTGGTTTCCCACTTGCTCAAGCAGGCCTTGTGCAATCTTGCGGCCGACCACGGCCTCGACGGCCTGCCGCCCGCCACGCGGGAGGGCTGGGCACAGCTGGCCCGCAGCCTGGGGATCAAGGTGATCCACGTGGCGGAGCGCGACAGTCAGTATGGCCGGCAGCAGAAGCGGCGCGGTGAATTCGTCAACACCTGGTCAAGCGAGGCCTTTGTCGATGAATGCTGCCAGCCGGCAGAGCTGGGCTGGGGAACCCATGAACGGTACTGGCCGCTTGCCGCGCGTCGCTACGGGTTCGGTCGTGACTGTGCCATTTATCTCGAACGCCCCGGGGCCTCGGTTCTGGTGCGGAGCTGGACGCCCAGTGAAGGGCCGTATCACGGCTTTCTCGTTTCCCACGGCGAATCCATCTCCATGGCCGATTACCTGTCGGTGCATGAGGGTGACACCGTGGTATATCGCCCCACCGTGCACTACGCCTATCACCCGTGTGACGATGCCGTGCAGTCGCTGCATGAGCTGGCGGGAAAAAATTGGCAGATGCAGCCCCGCCTGCGCCTGCTGATGGATGACATCGTGGAGGGGATGGACGAGCTGGGCGTGCTGCTGATGGGGACGCGCCGCGGGGCCTACTGGTACGGTTCGCAGTTGTCTTCCGAGGAGGCGCGCAGGCTGGCGCCCTACAACAGCGCCACGACCTTGCAGGTGACGGCCGGCGTGCTGGCCGGGGTGGTGTGGGTGATGCGTCACCCGGCGCAGGGCATTACCGAACCCGACGACATGGATTATGCCGAGGTGCTGGACGTCGCGCGTCCCTATCTGGGGCCGCTACCGGGGGTATACAGCGAGTGGACGCCGCTGGCGGAACGCAGCCGCCTGTTCGACGAAGAGTTGGATCGCAACGATCCCTGGCAGTTCTGCAATTTTCTGGTGACCTGATTCAGGTAGCGGCACTGTCGAGTGCGGCCCAGTCACTGGCCTGGGCGACCTCGACGCGATTGCGGCCTGCGGCCTTGGCGCGGTAGAGGGCCAAATCGGCACAGGCGATGAGGTTCTGCGCGGGTTGGCCTCGGCTCGGGGTGATGGCGCAGACGCCGATGCTCATGCTCACGATGCCGGTAGCGGAACTCGCGTGGGGTAGTGCCAGGGTGGCCACGACGTTTTGCATGCGGCGTGCCACGGCAGCGGCGCCGGCGGCATCGGTTTCTGGCAAGAGGATCACGAACTCCTCGCCACCGTAGCGCGCCACCACATCGGTGGGGCGTTGTACCGCCAGGTTGAGCGCGCTGGCGATATGCTGCAGGCACTCGTCGCCGGCCTGATGACCGTAGCGGTCGTTGTACTGCTTGAAGTGGTCGATATCGATAAGCAGCACCGACAGCGGGGTGCCCTGACGCATGGCGCGCAGCCACTCCCGTTCCAGTGCCTGATTGAAGCTGCGCCGGTTGGCGATGCCGGTGAGGCCGTCCTGGGCGGAAATGCGGCGCAGTTCCTGAATGATTTCACGCACCCTGGTGGCCATTGCATTGAACGAGGCCGCGACGGCGTGGACCTCCTGAATTCCACGCTGCGTCACCAGGGCATTGTTCTCATCGTGCAAGACGTGCTCCATCTGCCCGATCAGGTGTTGCACCGGTTGAAACAGATGGCGGTTCAGCAGCCAGAAGGCCAGCGTCAGCACAGCTAGCGTGAGGACAAAAAAGGACAGCGCGGTAATGAACTGAATACGACGCATGTCGGCGTAGAGCATATCGACATCGGCATAGGCCACCAGATAGAGGACCACGGCATCGTCGACGCCGCGCAGGGCATATTCCATCGCCGCATGGTTCGGCGCGCGCTCATCGATGCCGGCAGGGTGCAGCAGCTCGGCACGCCGGTGATCGTGGATGCCGAGCGGCATGCGGATCATGTCGCCGACATTGAGCAGGTTGAACAGTGGGTTGAACACCACTTCCAGATAGCCTTCCACGTGCAGCCCACCTATCGGCACCAGCACCGAGTAGAGCGGTGCGTCCGTCGTGTGCCACAGTTCGCCCAGGGTCTTGAGACGTTCCACGCCTTGGCGTTGCGCCAGGCGTTGCATGACGGTTTCCGGCAAGGGGGGAATGTGGCGCTGCCCATCCATGTCGAGCAGGTGCAGCTCCGCGTCGTAGGCACGCAAGGCCACCAGATCCAGATAACCGGCCTCCACATACCCCTTGCTGAACGGCGCGTTGAGCTGGGTGCGCAACACATCCGGCGCGTGCAGCTGCAGACGTTTTTGCACGGAGCCGCCAAGGGTGATGGCGTGGCTGCGTGCCTGGCGCAGTGCCTCCAGTGCTGCCACCTCGATGACGCGGGAGATGCTGTCGGCGCGATAGTCCAGTGCGGCACGGCGGAATTGATATTGTGAGATGACCGTGTGTACGACCGTGATCAGCACCACGGCGAGCAGCAGAGCGGTGATCAGGGCACGTAGTGATATCCGCTCCATAAGGGCGTCCCCGCCTAGCGGGCGATGGGAAGTTCCTTGTGCAACCATTCCTGCCAGCCGCCGCGGAACCAGTAGATTGTGCGGTAGCCCCAGGCGACGGCATGGGCGGCGGCATTGTTGCTGCGCAGGCAGCGCTCGCCATTGCAGTAGAACAGCAGTGGCGTATCGCGATCCGGCGCAATGCGGGACAGTGCCGCCTCCGTCATTTCGGTGTCGAGCAGGTTGATGGCGCCGGGGATATGTCCCTTGGCATGCTCCTCACTGAGGCGCGAGTCGACGATGACCAGGTGCGGCGTGGCCTGGATGAGCAGCACGGCCCGCTCTGCATCGACGGTGACGGCGCCGGGGATGGTCTGCGGCGCCAGAGGCTTGTCGGCGATTGCCGGTAGGGCCAGGCACAGCAGCAAAAGACCCGCGAGACTTCGCATTGTTGCTCCCCCGATTATGTGACTGCTGCTGACAACCGGAACTACGCTGGTTCCTTATGCAACGGTACTCTCCCGGTGGGGGGGCGGCAAGCAATAGGTTCGCCCGGGACGGTGGTGTGGGGGCAGTTACGGTGGGATTTTGCGACTGCGCAAAAAAAAGCGGGGCATTGCTGCCCCGCTTCAGGTACTGCGCGCTACTGCAGGCCTTAGCCGATGTTGGCCTCGGCCGAATCCTTCTCGCCCTTGTTGTCGACCCAGGAGAGGCTGACCTTGTCACCCTTCTTGGCGCCGGAGAACTCGATGGAGAGATAGGGGTTGGCGGAGATGGCGGCGCCCCAGGCGGCCTCGAGGACGTTCTTGCCGTTGTGGGCGCAGGTGACGTCCTGGATGTAGTGGGCCGGGATCACCTGGCCGGTCTTCTTGTCCTTGCGCTGGCCGGTCTCCATCACGTGCTTGATGAGGGCCTTGACCGTGCACACGTCGCCCTTGAGGGTGGCGCGGATCTTGATTGAATCTGCCATGTTGGAAATTCCTCTGTATTCGTCGATTCGTCTGGGAGGGGGCGGGGCTTAGCCGCCGCAGCCGCCGATGGTGACCTTCACTTCCTTGCGGCCGGCATACATGGTGCCGCCGGCCTTGACCACGGCCACCACGTTGGAGGTCTTGCCCATCTTGACGCGGGTGGAGACGGTGCCGAGGGCGTTGGGGGCCAGGTTGAAGACCGCGGTGAGCGGGGTCGCATTCTGCTCGACGAACAGGCTGATGGACTCGATGCCCTTGATGTTGGCATTGACGGTGACCGGGACCACGGCGCCGTTCTCGGCGATGTCGGGGGCCTTGATCTCGATGT
>Ga0172382_10000664_pt1 | contig 64574 bp, 62 predicted proteins | sample Leawel138RmetaG_FD_122245 | JGI IMG/M metagenome (GOLD analysis project Ga0172382, IMG submission 122245) | Leachate microbial communities from a municipal landfill in Southern Ontario, Canada - Leachate well 138R metaG | ecosystem: Engineered > Solid waste > Landfill > Unclassified | place...
CAGCGTGGCGTAGGGCGAAAACTCGCTGAAGAAGTAGGATTTGCCGGTGCCGCGCGGGCCCAGCTCGATGTAGTTGAAGTTGGGCTCCACCAGAGCGGCCAGCCTGGCGATGAAATGCATCTGCACGCGTTTCGAGAGCTTGCTGGGTTCCAAACCGACGGAGCGCAGAACCGCTGCGATCCACTCATCGCGAGTGAAAGCTGATCGGCCTTCTGCGTAGCGGTCGAAGTCGAAACGGGTCAGTTGGATCGGGCGCAGGTCCTCAATGGAGAACGCGTAGTCGTCCTCATCGATATCGTTGTGCGCCAAGGTGACTTCGGCCCAGATGCCGCCTTCCAGCAGCCTGTCGTTGTCACGGTAGAACTTCTCGCCAATCGCGATGCGTTGCGAATTGAAGTTTTCCAGTGACGCCCAGTGGCGCTTTTCTTTCTCAACGTAGCGAACGTGAACCTTGTCGATGAACCGGTGCTTGCCCTTAGTGGCGACCTTGGACTGCGCGGCATTGGCCTCATCTGGCCGCACGTAGTTCTCCTGCAGAGACGAGAGCACGGCCTCCATGCCGGCATCCATCTCTGCCTGGTCATTGCTGGCGCAATACTTGGCGAGCAGAAACTCCAGGACGAACGTCGGTACGTTGGTGCCTTTTTTGATCCGATGCAGCAAGTCCTTACGAAGGACTTTGCCGTCAAAAGTGGCGTTTAGTTTTTGGTCGAGTTCGTCCATAGGGCTCATTCCGTATAGTCGGTTTCTAGCGCCAGATTGCTGTAGGCAGCCAGGGTCGTCGGGTTAAGCGCCTTAACCGAGAACTTGCCTCTGAACTCATCATCCATTCTCAGCGCAATTTGCTTGCGCTGACCTGGCATCAGGGTCACGGTTCTGGTCGCGGGGTTCACATCGCCGCCTGGGCGCGGCTCTCCCACCACATTGCCCTTGCTGTCCTGCGCTTCCAGCAGGATCTCCACGTTCATGTCTTGCGAGAACATGTCGTCGGCCACCAGTATCACTTCGATGACCGGCAATCGCGTAGTGATTCGTTTGGCGCCGTTCTTGTAGCTCAGCTCCACCACCACCTTGCGCAATTCCGCATAAGCGGGGGTATCCAGCCGCGCCACCAGCACTGGTACAACTGCCTCGGCCAGGGATGCTCCGCCGTGGAAATACAGATGCCCCGAGCGATAGGGCGCCATGCTGCGCGGTAGCGCCACTTGGGTGAAGTCGCCGCGAATACCGACCTTCTCTGCGCTAATGACCAGGCTGTGCCCATCCGCCGTGCCATCACCGAGCATCATGCGGTCATGCGCATTTACGGGCCACTTCCCCTGCGGTTTGACGCACACATCGCCTGCCTCCGCTTGTGCGTTCAGGAAGAAGCCATGGTCTGTGACGATCACCGCTTCCTTGAAGCCCATGCCGCGCAGCTTGTGGAGTGCAACACGGATCAGCTTCAACGTGCCGGGGATCAGCCCCAGCGTTGTCTCGGGGTTGCTCTCCAGTTGGCTATCGATTTCAGTCGAGCGCAGCACCAGCAGGTCAACGGTCTCCGCAATCTTCGGCTTACCACGGACAAAATCATTAAGTGGCATTTCCGCGAAGCGATCTCCATACCGCTTGGCCAGCACATTCATGCGCTGCGGGACGTTGCCCACAGGCGCCCCCGCCAGCTTAGGTAGGAGCGAGTCGCTCTCCAGCGCCAGGGTCAAACCCGTGCGTGCACCAGGCAGCAAGCTCGCCATACCCACCAGGGTTATGGTCGGCAGCTGCGCATAGGCCGCTTGCAGCTCGACCGGTCCATCCTCCGCTAGCAGCTTTTCGAGGGCCACACCCAACTCATAGCGCAGGGCGTCCACCATCAGGTAGGCCACCTTGCGTCCGCTTTCCTTGAGGCGATCTGCCACCAAGCGATCAAAGGCATCGGCATTGGCTAGGCGCCCGGTGGGTGGCCAACCGGCGGTTTCAACGTGTTTCACAAACACGCACTGAACCTTCTCTGCCAAACGGCGATAACGCGCCCGTGCTTGGCTGATCACTTCATGCATCAAGCCATGCGGGTCGAGGAAGTCACCCGCCGCTTGTTCGAACTCGCGCTGCAGGCGGTCTGCTTCACGCAGGCTGCCCAGGTAGAAGTCGATCAGCTCCGCCTGCGAGCGGGCGTGATCGGGCAACTGGCGCTCAAAGTCGTCGCAGGCTTCGGCCAGGCTCAAGCCAGACCGCACCAACTCCCACTGGGCCTGGCTCTCGCCCTTATCCATCCACACCGAATTCTTGCGACCAGCCAGCACCCGGCGTGTGGCATCGGTGTCGCCACTGACAATGCCCTTGATCGCCGCCCGCAGAAACGTCCGTTCTTCAAAGGGAAAGGTATCGCGCTCGCCCAGGTCTTCAATCGCCCCGCACAGTTCGGCCAGGTCGAGCTCAACTTCAATGGCTTCCGCTCGCTCGATGTACGCCGCACGTGACTTCGGGTCGCTGCGCAGACGGTCGCAGACGTCCTCCACGATAGGCCTGGCTTCCATCGGTGCATGCGGCACCCCCTTCAGGGTCTCCGGCAGCGCCACCGGCAAATCAAAGACAAACTCGCTGAACAGCACATAGCGCCACAGCTCATCCGCCAGTGCGGACCACGTCTTGCCGCGCGTCTTCACGCTCAGACCCAAGGTGGCGCGGAGGAAGTCGCGCGCCTCCTGCACCCAGCCTTCCTGCCCTTTGAGCGCTTCAGTCTGGCTGAGGCTGGGCGCCAGCAGGGCGGCCAGAATCTCGCGGCCAGACTCCACCCGCAGAGTGGCTCGCAACTGGGGCCAGCTCACGCCACCGCCGATCGCGTCGATCACCGCAAAAGGCGGCCCTGAAGGAGACCCGGCGAACACTTGGCGGATCTCGGTGGCGTGATCCGGCTTGGCACGCAGGCAAAGGCTCAGGTATTCGTCGCCATCGTCTTGTGGAAATACCGCGCCACATTCTGCGTACAATGCGAATGGGTCAGCCTGCTTCTGCTCGTCGGTTTCGGGTCGCTTGGTGGGCACATAGATCAACATCCCTTCCAGCGGCGCCTTGGGCTGACCAACGTCGCGCAACGCCAGCAACGCCGCCTCACGGCTTTCGATGCTGCTTTCAGACGCATCAATGACCCGCACCTTGTCGGCCGCCAGATCGAAACACTGCTCGCGGTAGCGCTTGTCGGCGTCATACACCACCAGGGCGCCAGCTTGCTTCAAGCGCGGCCGGAGCACGCTCTCGCGGATGAACTCAGCAATGCTCATGGTGCCTCTTGCTCCCAATGTCTCGTGTGCAAACCCAGTCGCTGAGGAAGTAACGGAATGAAACTGTTCAACTTCTCAACGTCACGACCGCCAAACCAGCTCAAGGAATAGTCTTCTCCATCAGAAAACTTCTTAGAACCAGACATCTCTTCATAACGCAGTGGTGATGGGTAGCGTCCAGCCCATTCAGCACATCTTGATAAGCGCCTAAGCAGATCCTCTTCGCCTTCCTCAAAACGCAAACTGGCCTTGTCGGCCAGGTCATACAAGTCGTGTGTTTTCAGCTCGGACGGAAAGCACTTTCCAGACTTCATTCCGCTTGCTACACATAATTTGAAATCCCTTTTGTATTGGGAACTGCCAGCCTGTATCAGTGCCGCTTTAAGAAAGCTTTCAACACTAAACGACATCAGCATGAAGTACGTGCCCAGAAAATGGTCTGGAACGTGTGCTGCGGACTTGCCTTCGGACTTGCTTCGCCAATAGCCCCAAAGCTCTTGGATTCTCGGCTCCAGCAGCTTGGCGGACTCAAACAGATCGATCCCCTTTTGAATCCACTTGGTTGAGCTAAAAGCGGCAGATTCGAAGTTGGAGCGATGCACCGCACTCCAGTCGACGGAATCACTTCCGGTTTTGGGTTGGCTCATTCATCGCCTCCAGTCTTCTTCCTGCCGCGGGCCTTTTTCGGTTTGGCCTCGGGATCGACGTACAAGTCTTCCAGACCATGCGCAATGGCGAGCGACTTGTCGGTCTTGCACTTCTCACGCACGCGCTCCGGCCAGTAGTTCATGGACATGTGCGCCCAGTCGTAATCGCCTTTTTCCAGCTTGGCCAAGGTGTCCTTGAGCACCTTCTGCCAGGGCTTGTGGCGAAACAGCGGCCACAGCGGCGCGGCGCTGATCTGCACGCCATCGTCATGGTTGGGCTTGTAGGTGGGTGCGAGCTTGAGCAAAGTGTCGCGCAGCTCGATCAACTCCAGTTCGAAGGCTTGCAGCGCCTCAAACTGCTTTTCGTCGTCGCGCGTGCGCGCTGAGCCTTTGTTGCGCAGCAGCGTCACGTCAGCGCCGACTTGTTTGAGCTTGGGCTCAATAAAGTCGTTGATCGCGGTGTACAGCGTCTGGCTGGTGAGGCTGGGGTAGTAGAACCACAGTGTGTAGCCGCCAGAGGTCGTAGAGAGTGGCCAGTAAACGGGGGCCTTGCGGCGGCTCTTGGAGTAGCGCTGCAAGTGGAATGCAAAGAAGTCTCGTTGCAGCCAGCGGCGCACATCTTCCGGCACGGGCACCTCGACGCGAACGAGAATTTCCTCAATTAAGCGTGCGAGGTCGTGCGGATGGCCTTGGTCATCGACCAGGATGCCGACGTGCGCATGGAAAGGCTCAGCGCCGTCTGGCAGCATGCCGGGGCTCTTTGTAGGGAGCGGGTCGAAAGGCTCGGGCTCTGCCGGTGCCGCGCGCTCGCCGCTGGCCAAGCGCCAATCGAAACGGCCGAAGACCACGCCGACTGCCCAAGACGTCAGTGCATCGGTCGGCGGCACATTGGACTCGTCCTCACCCTCTTCATCTTGATCCGGTTCGTCTTCGGTGGCTATTTTGGCCACACATTGACGCAAGGCCGCCTTGCGGTCGGCTTCGGAATAGCCGTAGAGATCGAAAGCGATACCGTCGATTTCAGTCTGAATCTTTGCGAGTTCGGCTTCGATTTCGATCGGATCGCATTCGCCCAGATGATGACAAAGCGCACTTGGCAGCAAAAACGCGTGAGAAGTTTCCTCTCCACTGTCCATTTTCCGCTTTAGTGACCACCCCTTGAACGCGAGCGCCCTCAATCTCTTGCGTTGTTCAAGGGGAATATCTGGAATCGGCGTTCGCTGAATTAAGCCAACCTCGAATTGAACACGCACCGCATCCGATAAAGTACGCAGAAGGTGAAGATACGCCTTTGAATTCATTATTCCATAGATGGCGGGCAGTTCTTCTGCATCCGCGAAAGCCATTTTTCCAGCAACACTAAAAACACAACCCTGAGGAACGGCTTGAACTGAAATTCGCGCGCCCCTGAGCGGCCAAGTCAAACCTGGTTTAAGAAAGAATTTCTGCGCAGTCTCTTGTAGCATCCAAATATTGGATCTAATTCCGCCACTCTTATTAAGATTGTTTCTTATTTCAGCGCCGTTGCCGCGCCAATTTACCTGCGTTCTCACATCAGCATAGAAAGGAGAGAAAACGCTGCCTTTTGCATAACCGAACCACAACGATGATGAAGGCTGAGTTTCCCACCAAACTCTTACAAATCTAAAATCATCGGCCGTTGCTAGGCCCTGCTTCACTGCTCGGCCATTCGTTTCAAAGGATGGCATTTCTTCGAAGATTCTTCGTATTTCGTGACTGGCTTGATAGGCAAATGGAGTTCCCGGAATTTGAAAAAATGCTTCAGGACTCGATTGAAATACGTTCGCGCAAGATACGCCTGAGCGAACATCCGCGCTCGCCTCAATCAAAGCTGGCTTTTTATCGACAGCATCCAACAATCGAACAAAAATAGTCATGCCTGCCTCTCCAGAACGTAAGCTGCAGCCTCCACCATTGCATCATCCATTACGCCATAACCAAAATCCGCCATTACTTCTGGACTAGCCATTTCAAGTAAGATTTCCTCACGCCATTTCTGGAACGTAGAGAGAAAGAAACACGTTCGCGATGTAATAGCTCCAAGCCGACCTCCGGCGCGCAAGAGTTCCAACCCTCGTTCCACCATGATGGCCAACAGGTCGTTCTTGCTGCGTGGATAAGCTTTGGCAAGCTGAACTTTGGTGTTTGAGGCCAGCGCGCCAAACGGTGGGTTCATCACCACGACGTCGAACACTTCACGACACAGATCGATGAGCCGCAGGCCCTGCAATGCATCTTGGGCAAACAAACGCCCTTGATACGTAGATTTCGCCGCCTGAGCGAATTCAGTGAGTGCCGTGCGCAGACGAGCCTCCGCCTGCTGCCAGCTTTCCTGCTCCTGTTGCGCAAACAGGCCGGTGCCTTTGCCTACGTAGACCTGGCGTATCAAATGCGGCAGCTCGCGCTCGACCTGTAGCAGCACACCCAGCTCCGGCAGCCCCTTGAGCAATTGCAGAGTTTTCTCGAACAGCTCGGCGTCGCGCTGATCGAGGTTGGCCACGAACTGCTGGCGCAACTCACGCTCTGCTGGTGGTGCGATGGCAGCAACGACATGACCCAGACCAATCAAGGGACGGTCTTTGGCCTTTTCTCCCGCATCGTGCCAAGCGCGCTGCGCCCGCAGCCACAGCGCGAGCGCGGCAATCTGCGCGGCGCGCGGGTCGATGTCCACTCCGTAGATGTTGTGTTCGATGATCAGGCGTGGCACATCGCGCCGAAATACTGCCTCGTCTTCATAGGTCTGGCTCAGTGGCTTGAAGGCAGCCTGGGGCTGAGTCGAGACATCGAGCGAGCCCGGGCCGTGCTGCTGTTCCCAGGCCCATGCCTCGCGATAAATCTCGGCGAACAGATCAAATGCGTACAGTCCGAAGTGCATGGAGCCGCATGCCGGGTCCAGCAGCTTCAAAGTCCTTGGGTCACGCAGTTTGGTGGCGGCTTGAGGAGCCTCATCTGGTTTCACCAGCAGGTACTGGCAGCGCTCGCGCAGGCCTGTTGCCCCACCAGTGGCGTTGAACCACAGGCGCCCCAAGGTGTTGTCCACCAAGAACTCAACCACATAGCGCGGCGTGAAGAACTGGTTGCGCACCGCCAGCTCGCGGCTGTTGCGCGGCGCCTGCGAAGCATCGCGCATGGCCTTGCGCTCTTCTTTGGAGTTGAAGTACTGGTAGATCCAGCCAATGGTTTCGTCCTCGCTCCACAGTGGGGCGATGTCGGCATCGTTGATCAGGTTCAGCACTTGCAGCAGTGCGGCTTCTCTCGGGAACAGGCGACCCTGCGGCGAGTAGCGGTCGAACAATCCAGGCAAGTCCTGGCTCAGCTCATCGAACACACTGAACAGGTAGGTGCGGTAGGCATCGCCGGTTTCGCCCAGGCCGGTGCCAGCCAGCCGTGCGTAGAGCTGAAAGCCCTTGGCCTGGAAGCCGTTGCCGACCGACTCAACCAGCAGGCCACGCGCCTCGGCCATACGCAGTGCCGCCAGGCGGTTGAGCACGGTAAAGGCCTGCTCGCGGATGATGCGGTCCAGCCCCTGGGTGGCATTCATGTCGCCGCTGGCGGTGTAGTGCGCCAGGGTGTCGCGCAGGATGCGGGCGGATTCGCGCTGGGCATCGTTGATATGGCGCAGGCTGGTGAGTTCCGCGACGCTGCCCGCATTCGGGTCCATGCCGTAGTCGTTCTGCAGCTGGCGGGTGAATTCCTCCTCCAGCACCCGGCGCGCATCATTAACGAAGCGCTGTAGGCGGTTTCTTGTTGTTTGGTCGAAGGCCATGAACTACCGAACTCCTGTATCGTACGCAGCCAAGTCGCTATCAAGGGACCAAATGAGCACGCGAGACATGGAATGGCGATCACAGGTCTGTTCCCATTCCTTGACGATGGAAAGGTCACTAAGGCTGATGCCTTCGGTAGTTTTCTGCGGCGACTTATTGCGCTGCGCAAAGGCAGGAAACTCATTCAGCCAGGTTGAAAAAACCTCACTCTCGGGAAAATAAGTGGTGCGGTACGGTGCATCTCCATTTAGCGCATCATGCACATTGGCAACCAACTGGGTCGCGAACTGGTAACGGAGGCCGCCATTGTTCAAACGGGAAACATGATTGCCCGACTCCCATATCGTGGCCATGGGCAACAGAAAGTGATCGCCGTTTCGCACTCGGGCAGTGAAATCATCCAGTATCTGGACGCGCTCTTGGTTTCGGCCTGGCACATCCAGCACATTTAGATATACCGTGGTGTCCAGCAAGACAATGTCACTCATTGCCAGCCCCCGAACGCATTTTGGCTAGCCAATCCAGCGCACGCTGTTTGCGTGCTTCGCCCGTCGGGTGGTATTTGACAAAACGCTCCAATGCGCCAGAGGTCATCAGGTGGCCCAAGGTGCCCTGGGCAATCAGTTCAGGGTAATCCGGCACTTCGGCCAGGCGCACCAGGCGGCTGGCGCCGTCAGCCGGATCGCGGTAGCAAAACACCACATCGGGCACGGCCGAATCCGGCAGTGCGTCGAGCATGGCCGGGTTGTGAGTTGAAAGCAGTACCCGCAAGGAGCGTTCGCTGGCGATGCGCTGAATTTGCTCCAACAAGTGATGCGCTCGGCTTGGATGTACACCGTTGTCGATCTCTTCAATCACCACCAGGCTACCTTCTATTGCGGACAACATGGCGGCAGCAATCGCCAGTACACGCAAGGTTCCATCGGACAGCAGAGATGCATCGTAATCCTTAGTCTGCCCACCAAAGGTTTCGGTGAGTTTGACCATCACACCGCCGCGTGGCTCTTCTAAAAAGGAAAGCCCGGCGATGTCTTGTTCCGGCAGGCTCTGAATGAAGCTGAGGATAGCCTGACGGTTATGAGCAATGGGTTCGCTACTCGCCTGTTCTTCCCTTCCCCACAGGTTGAACAGCACAGCGGAAACATTGCGGCCATTTCCCTGCAAGACTGTGTCCGAGGGAAAGCTGTAGCCGCGCATTTGCGCTGGTACAGGATCGAGGAACAGCATTGCTGCAAGCCATCTCTCAAGTTCCTTCGTGACCGGGGGTATGCGCTCACGTGAAGCCTTGTGCCCGGCATCGAATGTGGCAGGGCTGGTGAGCTGGGTAAATATAGCCGCCTGATCGCTGCAGGTGACACGCGGCTTGTTTCGCCCCTTGGAAAAGTTGTTGTACGCCACGCCGGCGTCAGTGCCTTGCCCACTAGACGGTTGATCGAGGCTGTAGAGAGAGACGGTGGCACCCTCATGCGTCAGCGCTTCGGCCGTGATGTGCAAGCCATCTGCCCGGCGAGTAAGGTTCATGGACAGGCGGTTCCATTCTTTGGCGTTAGTTTCCACACCCAGCCCAAAGGAATTGCCGCGCTGGTAGGCCAAATCTTCCACAGTGCCACGCACTACCCTATCACCGCTTTGCACGGCGTATTGAATGGCCGACAATCGCTGCCCTTGGGCGAGCCAGGACAATAGCCGCATCCCCTCGATGACATTGCTCTTACCCGATGCATTGGCGCCAATCAGTACAGTGAGCGGTGACAGCGGCAGCCTGGCTTGTCGATAACTTTTGAAGTCGCTAAGGGTAATGGCTGTCAGCATGTTGTATCCCCTGTAATCGAGAATGACAGTTCGATTTCAGCATATAGACCGAGCTGAGCCTTGATTTCGTGGAGCTGCAGGATCAACGCGTCGATGTCTGCCGCCGACGTCATCTTCACGGGCACCGAGATCGACTTGGTCAGCTTGGCTGGGCCTTTTTCGCCGGTCTTGGCGCGCTCTTCCTCCATGCGCTGGCGCAGGCGTTCCTGGCCCTGGCGTTGAATCGACCGTTTCAGGTCTTCGAGGGTGCTGTTGATATCATAGTCGCGAGCCAGCAGCTTCTTGAGTCCGGCCAAATCCTGAGACGCTGCCAGGGCGAGCCCATCCAACCGGGTGACGGCGTTGCCGCGCTCCTCCTGCGTGAGCTCTTCCCACTCGGCTATGCGCTGCAGGTCCTCCACGCCTTCCTTCAAACGCAGCTTCTGCTGCTCAGACAGGGTGATGACCGCATCGCGCACGCAGCCCTTCATGTGGGTGAGCTGCGAGTTGAAGTCGGCAGTGTGTTTGTAGAAGTCCTCTTTGCCCAGGCGCTCTGTTAACATCCCCAGGTCTTCACTCAATTCGCGGCGCAGCTCCCCTGGTACGCCGGTGTCCGGCAAGGCTTCGATGTCTCGGCGATGGGCTTGCAAGTCGCGCAAGGTGGCGTCGAGCCCATTGTCGAGCGCTCGCTTCACTTCGAGGGCCCAATTGAGGTTGTCGTAAATGGCGGAGGTTTCGGCACCCAGGCGCTGCGGAGCATCGGAGGCATCGGTGAACAGGACGTCGGCAATGTCCTGATTCAAGGTGCGAATTCGGTCACTGCCTGCCAACCCAAGGCCGCTGAGCTTTTCGGCCAAGGAGCCGTAGTCGTGCTGGAAGCGCGGGAAGTGCTTGGCCGCCGCCTTGCTGATCTCTTGCTCCAGCGGGATCACCATGTCGCCCACCAGTTCAGTGAGCCGCTCGGCGGCGCGACCGAGCGTTTCGATGGACGGGCGTTCGTCGCGCAATGCAACGCCGATCTGTTTGAAGGAGTTGTTGGTCTTCAGGGCGTCGATCGCCTGCTGCCCTGCGGCTGTGACCTCACGCCCGGATACCTTGAGCTTGATTTCGCCCGCCATGAGCATGGCGGCCACGATGTAGCGCGTGGTATCGGGTGACCAGCCAAACGGATCGTTGCTGAAGTCGTCGAGCAGCCGCTTGCCATCGACGGTGCCGCGCTTGTCGATGTAGTCGCGGATACTGATCATCGCCTTGTGGTCGGTCTTGAAGGAGGCGCGACCGGCCACGGTTTGCACCAGGCCGAGCGGGTCCAGCGCACTGCTGATGGCAGCGGGGTTGGCTACCTTCAGGAACTTCTCGGCGGTGTCGGTGCCCGCGCGTACAGGGGCTTCGACATAGCGGTCGAAGACTTGGTCGGCCACATCGGAGAGCAGCTTCTTGGCTGCTTCCAGTAGGTCGCCATCCAGCGCCGATACCGCCGTAGCCTGGCCCCGGAAGACAAACGAGCCCGCCTGCAGGGTTTGCTTGATCTTGCTCTGCAGTTGGGTCGCGAGCTTGGCGGCGCGATCAAGCTGACCGGTGCAGTAGTCCTTGACCTCTTGGTCGGGCTCGTTGCGGTGCAGTTCGGCGATGCGCTGGCAGCGATAGATTTCGTTCGCCAGGTCGTCGAGTTCGGAATTGGCGCGGGCCAAGAGCCCGATGACATTCCGGCCCGCCCGGCTGCGGGAGTCATCCAGCATCCGGTTCTTGGCTGTGTCATAGTCGCTGGCGGGCACCAACTCCACGACAGTTTGAATGGTGCTCTGATCGCCGGCCAGGCTAGTGATGGCGCTTCCGGCCTGGACCTTCAGGCCCGTAGCAACGGCCATCGTGCCGTGGAGGCTGACGCGGGGCAGCGGATCGAAGGACTCGCGCAGCGCATCGTTGAAGATGCGCTTTACATCGACGGTGCGCAGTGCAATGGCACCACGCTCTTGTTCGATATCCCGCAGCTTCTCACTGAGGAAGACGAGGTTGCCGTCTTTCTCACCCAGCGGCACATGAACGTCACCCAACATTTCTTCCACGGCCTTGCGCACCGTATCGAGCTGCGAGGACGCAGTGATCGATGGGTGCATCAGGCTGGCGACATTCTGCACCGACACCGGCAGGTTGCCGAGGATCTGCAGAACGGCGACGGACTTGGCGATGTCCTGGTGGAGTCGCGAGTCTGGGAAGCGAATCAGCACCTTGCCAACCGCCTGATGGATGGACGTGAAGGCGCGACGAATGTCCTTCTCCAGCTCGTCATACAGGGTGACGGTGGTGGCCAGCCAGCCCACGGGCTGATCGGCCATTGCCTTGGAGCCGCCTTCGCCTTTCAGGACGTCCTGGATCACCTTGATCGCAGAGCGCAGACCGATACCGCCAGTGGACTTGGCCAGGGCACCCAGCAGGTGCAGCAGGATGTCGAAGTGAGCCGGCAGGAACGGGTAGAGATTGGTGAAGCTCTCTTTGCTGAAGTCCGCGTCGTAATACTTGGCGTCTTGCAGCTTGGTGTTGTGCCGCAGGGCCTGGCCGTGGGCTTCGAACAGCTTGCCCAACTCAGTCTCACCAGCCGGTGATTTGCCGAGCAGGCGGCGGTAGCAGATCTCCTTGATGTCGCTAGATTCCAGGTCGATCTGAATCGGGAAGCGGTCTTTCAGCTTGTAGAGCTTGTCCGAGTTCAGCGCTGCGCGCGGATCATCCTCAGTGAGGGTCTGCTGCGCAGTGGAGATGATCCAGACCTTGCCGTCGCCCAGGCGCTTGAGGTTTTTGGCCAGGCCATCCAGGTTGAGGATCAGGTTGTCGCGCGAGGCCACGTACTGCCCCACTTCGTCGACGATGAAGATGATGTTCTGCTTGCCGCTCTTCTCGCGGACGATGTCGATCATCTCTTGCACGCGCTGGTCTTCGAATTGGAAGAAGCCTTCGGTGCTGGACGAGAATGACTTGGCCTCCGGGAAGAGTGCCGGGTACATCTCATGGGCGATCTTCGGGATCAAGCCATCGATGGCCAGCGGGTTGTTCTGCACGCGAGCCCAGGTGGCACCTGGTAGCGCCTGCGCGATGCGGTGGTGCAGCTCGGGGGTGCGACCATCCTTCTCGACCATACGCTCGAAGGCGGCAACCTTGAGGTTGCGCGAGTAGCCGGCCCACTGCAGCACCTTGAAGTAGAGGACCGTGGAGACATCTTCCATCGTGGCGCCGGCAAGCATTTCACTGGCCAGATCCAGCATGACCACAGCCGCCGGGAAGCGCTTTGCTACAGTGCTGAGGAGCGCCTTGGTCTGTGGCTTGTGCAGGCGGTCTTGCAGGTAGTTGATGAACGGCGTGCCGTCGATGGTGCGCTGATCATCGAAAGCCAAGCCGAGATACTTGGTGAACGAGCTCTTACCGGAGCCATAGAAGCCAGAGACCCAGACGCCCACCTCATTTTCGCCACCGGACTCCATCGCGAGCTGCATGCGGTCGAGGAGTTTGCGGAACTGCTCCTCGATGCTCTCAGTGACCACGTATTCGGAGATCTCAGCCTTGAGGCGGCCTTCTTGCGAGGCGCCGTAGGTGATGACCTTCTCAATGGCCCGGTAGATGTCCTTGCTTGGATCGAAGAGTGAGCGAATGGTCATAGGTTTATCCCAGGGTTCTTTTGTCTGTTCAGCCGCCGACGTGGACGGAGCGGTAATTGCCGTCTTCCGGGTAGAAGCCGAGAAACTTCAGGCGCGTCTTGCCGGTTCGCACGCCGGGGTACAGAAAAATCGTCGGCACGTGAAACTTGCCCTGGAGCTGGCTTTCGATGGCGCCGATGCGCATAAACGGATGCAGTGCATCAAGGTCCGTTACCAAAAGCAGCGCGTTCTGCTGGCCTTCGAGCGGCTGCAGGGCATCCTCCAGCCGCTTCAGCAAGCCGTTATCCGCCGTCAGAATGTCCGCCAGCGCCTTGTTGGTACGCGGCCAATCCAGCGGAGCGGACTTGTCCTCCATCACGCAGAGCGACCAGAACGGGTCGTCTTTGAGCAAAGCCCAGATTTGTTCGGCGATGGAGAACGTGTGCACGTCCCAACCTTCCTGGTGTAGCTTGGCCACCCAAGCGGGCGTCTGCCGCTTCACCTCGAGGATTTGTTCTGGCGGGAAAACCAGGTAGTAGATCGGCTCGAAGCTCGCATGGCCGAGCTCGCGCCCGTGCCGGATGCGCTCGCGCAACTCGTCGAAATCAGCTTTGAGTGAGGACATCGCAGAGCGCCTCCATGTCTTGTTGTTTCCAGCTGATGCGAATCACGTCGCCAGCAGCCTGGACGATGAGCAACCCCTTCAGCGAAAGTCGCTTGAGCTCTTCCAGCACGTCTTCGCGTGCCAGGCCAAACAGCTGCCAGTCTTCGTGAGTCAGCAGCGCGTTATCACCCACACCGGAAAAGTGCAGCTCATAGGCCAGGTAAGCAGCCGCAGACGGCGAGATTCGGAACGGCAGGATGCGACGGCTGGAACGCAACCCGCGCTCAAGCATTCCGTAGTCGGCACAGCATCCTGTCAGATAACCAGAGACGCGCCGCACGGTGGTTTCAGACCAGCGTTTGATGGTTTTGCCGTCATCGATGCCTCGCTCGACAAAGGCACGGGCGTCTTCATTGGTGATCTGAGTGTATCCACCGGCGTATCGAGCCCAGTAAACGTGGCGCACGAAGTCACCAAGAATGGGGTTGGCCCTGCTTGTGAAAACCAGCATGAGCTGCGTCAGGTCGGCCGTGGAAATCGTTGCCGACAGCCGCTTGAGGTGAGCAGCCGGTGTACCGCCATTGACCAGATAGCGCGGGGCAAAGCATTCGACGACGATGTTGCGGAGTCGGCGCGCGGTAACGGTGGGGAATCGACCTGATTCCAGCGCGACTTGGTGCAACTGATTCGCCGGCATGCCTGGCGACCACAGGTCGAGCAGCGTCTTGGTCTCGTTGACGAGCCCAAGGCCTGCTTGTAACTGAGTCGTGTAGGGCTTGGTGTCGGTCACGATCACCCCACCAGATAAGGATATGTTTTTGCGTCCTGCGTGAACGCCGATAAATAGGCTGCTGCAATGGCCTTCAGGGTGTCAGTGGAATCAATATCCTTGATGCTTCCGACCGCCGTTGGCCCCACGCTAGACATGCCGCCCGTGGCAGCCAATCGCTTCAACGCATCCAGCGCAGCCTCTTTGCTCTGTGGCGCCTGGCTGGCTAGCTCTTCTCCCACGATGCTTTGCACGGTCGCGTGCAGGTCTTGCTCGACCTCCTCGGGCAACCGGAACAGGTGGTAGCTACCCACGCTCAAATGCTCGTCGTGCAATCGTCTGGCTGCTTCCAGCACACCGTGGTACTGAGCGAGGCGAGACGTTTTCGAGAAGACCGGCTCTAGGAAGAGCCGGCTTGATGCCTCATAGAACGCCGTTGGCCACCAGGCGCACTGAGCGCGCTCGCCAAGGAAGCCGACGAGCACCCTCATCTGCAGCAATGTCGGTAGGTAGGATTCTTTCATCTCAATTCTCGTCATTCGTTTGTTCTACCGACGCGACCGGCGCCGGCAGTGGTAGCCATTGTTCAGTCACATTCCGCTCCCGCTCGGGCCGCATCCAAGGGCGCATACCCTGGTGCCAGCACGGCGTTTTTGACGCCGTACAAGGCCAAGTGGTCCTTGAGCCATAGTCTGTACTCCGGCCCACGAAGGCTGTGGTCTGCTGAGCAGTCGACGCTCCACTTGCGCAGGATGTAGCCGGCAGTCGCTGCGCGAAGCTTCATCTTCACCATGCCGCCGGTCATGCCGTAATCCATCTCCGCGATCTCGGGGCGTGGTTGATCGGGGTGCGGTACCAACTCCAGTTCCACGATCCTGGTCCACTGGATGTCCTGATCACTTCTTTCGTGTGGCAGAACGTCGCTGTCTTTCAGCATCACGGAGCGCTGCATGCGCGTGATGACAAAGTCTCTGAAATCCTTACTGCGCCGATCAAAGGCGCGTACATGCCAGCGCAGGCCGTTGTCGATCAACGCAAACGGGACGATCTCGCGATCAGTCTCGCCACTCGACAAGGAGTGGTAGGTGACTTTCAGGGGGCGCTCCTGGTGGATGGCCCGCGTGACGCATGCGAGAGTGTCGAGCCCCGGTTTTGTGAGCCGGGAGGGGATCTCACAGGTAATCCAGGACTTGAGGGCGGAAGGCTCGCCATCACCGAAACCCTGTGAGAGCCACGCCAAGACCCGCTCTGCCGGGAAATCAAAGACTGGCGTGAATCCATCCGCGTAGCCGTACACCTTGTTCTTGGTGTCGTAGTCCAGGTTGCCAGGGGCGAGATCCTTGTAGATCCCGATGTCCCGGGTTGCCGCTGCTGCCTGGATGCCAAAACGCGACACCAAGTCTTGACGACGAATCTCTCCGATGAAGCGCAGGCGCAACTCGATGAACGCAAGTCGGTCGCGCTGGGGCTGTGTCAGGTTTACAAGCTGTTCGTTGGACATCCTGGCTGCCGTTTCGGGTTAATTCGGGTTAATAATGACTGCTTGGTACTTATATGAATAGTATATGCCTCGCACAAAAGCATGTCGACATCTCGTTAAAACGCACAAGTACGTCGTGTTTTGTTACTTACATAGACCGAAAATGCGCCACTCAGAAGAACTTGGGCCCCGCTAGGTGACGTGCGTGGATGTGGCCAAGCGAGGGTGGCGGACGCGGGCTCAACTCCGCAAACGGGAAATCGAACTGGCGCCCGCACTTGGCTGATGCCGACCGCAAATGGGATCGTCTTAAACTCGCGTTCATCTCTCGATCGACCCCTTCTACTCAAGACGCAACGGCTTCCGAGGAAAAAGGTCGGGCGCGAGTGGGCACACAGGCCCCTGCCCGAAGATGTCTCGGAGTGGCTGGATCAATGGGTGCGCTGCTAAATATCTGGGGCCGAAAACACCCACCGGCACCACCGGTGGAAGGGGCGCTACCAGTGCTGGACCCCGCTACCCTGCTGCAACAGTCGCCGCAATGGATCATCGGTCCGTCGTCGCGGGCGCTACCAGTGCTGGACCCCGCTACCCTGCTGCAACCCTACCGCCCTCAACTGGCGGCGATTCGGCAACTGGTTGAGGTGCGCGCGCTCACTGCGAAGCATTTTACGCCACGGTCGTCGAGGCCAATACGGGCTTCGTGCAACATCTCATAGTAGACCTCAGCACCAAGGACGAGCTTCACAGTGGCGACCTATTCATTTCAGCTTATCCTTATCTGATTACTCTGTTCTTCCATTTTCACCCACTGTAATGCTGTCGGAATCCTCGTTCGCCATTGGCACGACCAGGAATCGAATCCGCAAAAGACTATTCTGCCCACAACTCGTCTGAATTACCCATAGACTCCTGCAGCGTGCCAAGAAAACATGCGGCCCATGCTAGGCCGTCTGTTCCAACGCACCAGTCCCCTTGTCGAGGCAACCCCGTCTGACGGACGGCTGTGTGTCGCCCCGGGAAAGGCGCTGCTGTCCCCACATCAGGCCACCCTCGACTCCACACGCTCCCTCATCGGTGTCCCCGACAGCCACTGGGACAGACTCTACCGCCCCATGTTCGAGGCACTGGCCGGATTCGTTCAGCAGCTGCCCGCCTCCGAAGCGCACCACCATGCCGGCCCTGGAGGCCTACTGCGCCATGCGCTGGAGGTCGCCCTCGAGGCGATGAAGCTGCGCAGGGGCGCGCTCCTGCCACCGGGGGCATCCGCTGAGGAGTTGGCACGCTTGCAGGATGTGTGGACCTACGCCTGCGTCAGCGCGGCACTGCTTCACGACATCGGAAAACCCCTCGCTGACCAGCGGGTCACCCTGTTCGGTGCCGATCATGCGCCACTGGGACAGTGGAACCCTACCGACGGGCCTATGAGGCTGCCGGCCCGGTACTACCGGGTAGAGTTCGTGGCCAGGCGGCGGTACCGGCGCCATGAGCGCCTGACGCCACTTCTTGCGGGGCATATCATTCCGGCCGAAGGTCTCCGCTGGCTCGCCGGCGAACCGGAGGCCATGGATGCCTGGTTGGCTGCCCTGCAGGGTGATTACGAGGAGGCGGGCCCGCTGGGGGCCATTGTTTCCAGGGCCGATGGCCTGTCGGTGGCCCGTGACCTCTCCGGTGGTGACCGGGTCCGCATGCCGACAGCGCGGACGAAGCCGTTGGCCGACCGCCTGATCACCGCGCTACGGCATCTGCTGGCACAGGAGGAGTTGCCCCTCAACCGACGCGGTGCTGCCGGCTTCCTGGCAGGCGAGGATCTGTGGCTGGTCTCGAAGCGGGTCCTGGACGCCATCAAGGAACACCTTGCCCGCGAGGGCCAGACAGGCATCCCGTCACGCAATGACCGGCTGATGGACGAGTTGCAGCAGCATGGCCAGCTCATCCCCAACGACGAACAGGCGATCTGGCCCTGCGAAGTCAGAATCGGCGATTGGGCGCATCGGCTCACGCTGCTCCGGCTGGAGGCCTCGACGGTATGGCCAGACCCGGAGCGCCGGCCAGCGCCGCTCGAAGGCTCGGTGACGCCTGTTGCCGGCAGCACCGAAGCTGAGGTTCCCGACTCGGCTCACGAACACCAAACTGCGGAAACGCCCTCCACCACAGCGCCTGTCGGCTCCGACCGGCAAGAGGTGGCGCCCGAGGTTGATTTCAACGACCTGCCCCTGCCCTATGACCTCTCAGCGGCGACAACACCCAATCAGGCAATCTCAGCGCCAGCTGAAGCCATTCACCCTTCAACGGACGCACACCCCACGACTGACGACAAGGCCGCAGAAGACGGCGACCCTGGCCTGCGTTTTGTCGCCTGGCTCAAGGAGAACATCGCCAGCGGGCGGGTGGAGATCAACACGGCCCGCGCCCGCATTCATGTTGTGCAGGAGGGGCTGGCACTCATCTCCCCCGGCATCTTCCGTGACTTCGATGGGGCGTGCTGGGACAAGGCGCAGAAGCGCTTCCAGAAGCTGAAGCTCCACCTGAAGCGCCCAGACGGCACTAACATCTGGACCTGCCGCGTGGCCAAGGATCGCAAGCAGTCACGCATCAAGGTCATGCTGATCCCGGAGCCGGAGAAAATTCTGGGTGTGACGCTGCCACCGCCCAATCCCGCAGTAACCCTGCTGACCGACAGAGACAATTCGAACTCAAAGGATGCGGCGAATGGCCAAGCTGTTTGACAACCGCCTCCGTCCTGCCGTCGAGCTGTTACCAGCGACGGTGTTGAGCGGCCTGGGTGGAGCCCTCTTTCTGCAGCCCGACGCCATCGCCCCCATGATGCCAGGCGTGGCCACCACGACCGCAGGGCTGTTCGCGGCCGCCGCGGCCTGGCGCACGGTCCAGGCAGCCCGCGTGCTGGCCTACCGCTCGCGCCTGAAGCGCCTGCCTCGCTGGGTGCTCCGTGGCGACCAGATCCCCTGGTCCACATCCCGACTGTTCCTCGGTCGTGGCTTCCGCTGGGACCAGCGCCACAGTCAGCGCTTGGTGGAGGCCCGCAATCCCGAGGCCCGCAAGTACCTGGAGCCGGGACCGGTCTACCGTATGGCCCGCGCCCTGGAGCTGAAGTGGGAGAAGCAGCGCCTGCTGCGACGGCTGTCGAAGCTCACCCGCGCCAATGCTTGGTGGAATCCGGTACGCCCCCTGCCGCCATTAGGCGGCGATGCCGCACTCCACGGGGTCGGCCTCGAGGACGAGGACGATGCCTGGCTGCCGTTGGAGGAGCGTCCGGGGCACACCCTGGTGCTGGGCACCACCCGCGTGGGCAAGACGCGGCTGGCTGAGCTGCTGGTCTCCCAGGACATCCGCCGCGGCGAGGTGGTCATCGTCGTCGACCCCAAGGGCGACCTGGATCTGCTGCGCCGCATGTTCGCGGAGGCGAAGCGCGCGGGCAGGCTCGACCGGTTTCACATGTTCCACCTGGGCTTCGCCGAGGTCAGCGAGCGCTACAACCCGGTTGGCGAGTTCGGCCGCATCACCGAGGTGGCCACCCGCACCACCTCACCGCTGCCCGATCAGGGCAACTCCGCGGCCTTCAAGGAGTTCGCCTGGCGGTTCTCCAACGCGGTGACCCAGGCCCTGGTGGGGCTCGGGCGCAAGCCCGATCTCAAGTCCCTGGGCCGTTACGTCACCCACATCGAGCCACTGCTGGTGGACTACTACAAGCTGTGGCTGGACCAGCATGGTCCCGAGGACTGGAGGCAGACGGTCGATCGGATGGTGGCCGACGAGGAGTTCCCCAAGCGTCTGCCAAGAGAACTCAAAAGCCGCGACCGCTACGCCGCGGCGCTGGTGACCTTCTACAAGGAACGCAATCTCTACGATCCGGTCTGCGACAGCCTGAAGAGCACGCTTGAATACGACAAGACCTACTTCGACAAGCTCACAGCGAGCCTGCTGCCGCTCATCGAGAAGCTGACCTCCGGCAGTGTCGGCGAGCTGATCGCCCCCGACTACGACGACACCAGCGACCCGCGCCCTATCCTGGACTGGAACAAGGTGATCCGCGAGGGCGGCATCGTCTACGTGGGGCTGGACGCCCTCTCCGATGTTGAGGTGGCCCATGCGGTGGGCAACGCCATGCTGGCCGACCTGACCTCCATCGCCGGACGCCTGTACAAGCACGGCCACGCTCACGGCCTGCCCGGCGACGCAGGCCGCCGCCCGGTGATCAACATGCATCTGGACGAGTTCAACGAGATCGTCGGCAAGGAGTTCATCCCGATGGTCAACAAGGCGGGCGGCGCCGGCATCCAGGTGACCGCCTACACCCAGACCGCCTCCGACGTGGAGGCCGGTATCGGCGACCGGGCCAAGGCGGGACAGATCTTCGGCAACTTCAACAATCTGGTGATGCTGCGCGTACGCAATGAGGAGACCGCCTGCCTGCTCACCGACCAGCTGCCCAAGGTGCGGGTCTACACCAAGATCGCGGAGAGCCGTACCACCGACAACAACGACCCGGACAGTCCGGTCGACTTCACCTCCCAGAACGCCGACCGCCTCACCGAGACGGAGGTCGAGATGCTGATGCCGGCCGATCTGGTGAGCCTGCCCAAGGGACAGGCATTCGCCCTCATCGAGGGCGGCCGTCTGTACAAACTGCGGCTGCCCCTCGCCGGCGACGACCCGCTGCTTCCCAAGGACATGAACGCGATTGCCGAGTGGAGCCGCGATCGCTACGGCGTGGCCGCATGAACACCAACGTGACACTGCATGAATAACCGTCGCCGCACCGGGCTTGCGGGGCTGGCTATCGGTATCGGCCTGCTCATCCTGCTGACTCTGGCAGTGCACTTCATCTACGCCGTCTGGCCCTGGCCCGAGGCACCGCGTGGTTCCGGCCCGCTGCGTGAGGCAGTCATCGCCGAACGCACCCGCGTCGAGGAGCTGGCCGGGGGACCGTCCATTAGACTCATCGGCACGGTCATTGAGTGGGCGTACCGGATCACCTTCGAGTGGACAGGACTGGATGGTTTCATGCACTCCGCGGCAGACCCTTCCACAGAGAACAGCGCCGATGAGATCTCGAAGCGCATGGCCATCGGCCTGCGTGACCTGACTGAAACCTTCTACTGGAGCGTGCAGCTGATCGGACTGCGACTCGGTGTGCTGCTGGTATCTCTGCCACTGTTCCTGGTGGCCGCTGTCGGCGGAGCGGTTGACGGTGCCGCAGCCTGGTATCTGCGGCGCACGAGGGTCGACCGCGAGTCGGGATTCATCTATCACCGGGCCAAGTTTGCGTTGTGGATCGCGATATTTGCGCTTTGCGCTCTCTACCTGGCGCCCCCCATCCCACTTGATCCCAAAAGCGTGGTCCCGCCTTTTGTGGCCATCTTCGCGATCACCGTGCGAATAAGCGTGGCGTACTTCAAGAAATATCTGTGAGCCCACCTATGTCAGGCGTTGCGCCCGATTAAACGCGAAAGCCCCCACCTGTCTTGCCGCTTTCCCAGGTTTTTCTCGCACAACCCGCCGCTAGTATGAACGGCGTATCAATGCACGGTGGAGCACGTGAACTCATGAGGCAACCGACAATCGCACACCAACCCCCACTTTGGATCGCGTATGCCTGAGCATCACACAATCCGAATCGAAAGAAAGCCAGCGGTGTTAAATCGAACCGGGATGAGTCACGCAACCCTCTATCGCCGAATCAGTGAAGGCTTGTTCCCTCCCGGGGTTTCCCTTGGCAATCGTTCTGTCGGCTGGCTGGCCCATGAAGTGGATACGATATTAAGTGCATATGCCTCGGGAAAAACGGCAGAGGAACTTCAATCCGTGGTAAAACTTCTCATTGAAAGGCGGCAGAATTTGGCCAATTGATTGAGTGATTGTTTGTTATAGATAAGCTGCCAGAGCTCAGACCTGAGCAACTGGTCCGATTAGCCCCTATTCCACAGGGGTAAGCACCGAACCGCGGCCTGAACTCGGCACCAATTCGACATACAGAGCCTTTCGCCCGACGATGACAGCAAGCATAGACCTCTTGTCCCGACGCTTCGCTGATAAACAGTTCCATTCCGATCTATCGAGGCCAGAAGGGTGGGGATAGTCTTCCGGATGGGTATGCCATTCGCCCAGATAGCGAACTATGCCCTGACTCGCCATCCATTGAGACAAAGCGATGGCTTCGTGGCCAAACGGCATCCGCTCGAACAGGTAGCGAAACCGTTTGTCCCATGCAGTGGGAACCGTTGCCTGTTCAATGAGCATGTGAGTTCCATGGACCGAACCGAGTAGCAGACCGCCAGCTTCGCAGTCAGAATCACTGGCCTGAACATGCTGGTAGAAGGTCTCCAGCGTTGACTTCGAGAAATTCAGCAACGTCCTCTTATCGTCGGCTGCCCAAGAACTCATGAATTGCATAAAGGACATTCCCGATCCCGCAGCGGATCGCAATCGGGTGTGGCAAGCTGCTGGGAACGGTCGATCATCCTAGTTCGCAACGCGGGCGTATAGACGCCGTTGACCCAATCAAGGGTCATCTCAGCGCCTAGGCTGGCAGCGTGCATCGACACCGAAGCGGGGAATGGCACGTACAAGCCCTCGCATCCATGCCCCGCCAAAATGGCAGGAAGAGGACCCATGGTAGAACAGAGCTCGCCTCTTCTGTTGCTGTGCCAAAGACATCGATAGCACGCACCAGATGCGCTCGCTTTCAGGAGCGCACGGACAGCCGTTCCTGGCCCCTCGATCCAGACCGAAAGCATGGGTGTCGGAGGCTGATAGTGACCGCACAACCAATGCCCGAGGGATTCTTCCCCGGTGGCATCTATGAGCAGGTCCAGCTCTCCCAACTGTGCCTGTCTGACATCCACGGGCAGCGCACGAATCTCGGCGCTTGGCGCCAAGCGCTTGAGTTCCTTCGCCATAGCCTCTGCTTTGTTCGACAGCAGGTCTGGGAATCCCAGGCGATGACGGCCGATGTTTTGCGGGAGAAGGCAGTCGAAATCCACCAACGTGAGTTTTCCGCCGCATGTCCCCGCCCCAGCCTTGACAAGCATATCCGACAGAAAGCCGCCAATCGTGCCGCATCCAACGATGGCGATGTTCTTCCCTGCAAGCGTCTTTGACTTCGGCATGTTCCGCTGAGCAAGGTATCGATCGTCAATTCTGACCACAGAGATGGGCATCACCTTCAACCCATAGCTCAAATCCCTGCGATCTACGATCCTGGTCTTTTCGACAGGACTTTGGCGGTCATAGAGAACCGCAAAGCCATATGTCATCAGCGGGGACTCGATGACGATCAGAACTCCGTTAGCCTTTTTCCTCTCCCCCTCCTTGATACGCTCGTGAATCTTGCGCCGGCACCGCGGGTCAAGGGTGCTTTGCCACGCCAGGATATCCCCGACTGTCTCAGGAGGCCAATGGCTGGTCAAAGGGCGGGGTTGAGCACCAGTCTTTACCCGGTAAGTCAGCACCGTTCTATCAGTGACGTGGCAGCCGAGCGACTTCAGCTTCTCAGTTGTTCGATCTTCGTTGTCGGTGATGAACCACAAAGGGCTCCCATTGGCCTGCGCGACTATGCAGTTCTGCCGCCCTAAACCCTCGCCTTGCATGTCTACGAAACAATGCCAGCCATTCCAATAGGCAAAGAACTCTTCCGCGAGGTCTTCGATCATCTCCCCCTGCATGATCTGCCCGAACACGACGGCCGCACGTTGCAGGCACGCCAGCGTCTGTCCGATAGGATCGTAGATGTCCAGAACGACGGTGCCCTTGGCGAGATAGCAAAGCCCGCCATCTGCGCCAAGATGAGGAACCGCTGCGGGCAGCTCAGGTGGGATTTCCAGCAGCCGGATGCGAGGCAAATCGAAGAATGTCGGGTCGAGCTGGACTTCGCACGGACAACCCTTGTCCGCTAGGGGCGGGGTCAACCGCCCGTGCAGCCTGAACCACCCGTCATCCGTCTTACCAACAAACTCGAAGCCTTGCTGCTTGAAGGCCTCGATCACGTCTGCGACCGCTGCGGCGCTGCTCATCCAGCTTTCGTTCGTCCGATAAGTTCACTAGGACCAGCAGCGGCTGGAGCCGCGGCAATGGTGGCGGCAACGGACACCACCTTGACCCGATCCGGCTCGTTCGGAAAGCGCGGGCCGAACTCGCCTCGCATCCAGATACAGGCCTGTGAAGGACTGCCAGCGCCGGTTGCTCCGCGAAGCACTTTCTCAAACTCTTCGAACGCCTTTGCCGCTTCTTCGACACCCTCTTGGCCAAGTCGCTCCGTAAGTGATTCGGACTCATCCACGGGGTTGTTCACCCCCCTACGCAACCTAGCTGGCAGTGCTGCGACGACATCCAGCAACGCTAAATCGTCGCGCCTATCACGCTTTTCAAAGAGAGGGGCTGCGGCGGCCATCAAGAGGATCGAAGCGGGTCCGCCGCTGGACCACCTCCAATCACGAAACGCCTTCAAGTAACGAACCACGCGGCGGAATTGCTCCCCCTTGGCCTCCACTTCGCCCAGGAACCATTCCTTCACAGGCCTTGGGTCAGAGGACATCCAGTTGCATTCACGATGGGCCAGGAGAACCTTGTCAGCAGGCAGCGAGGTCCAGGCATCCCTTTCTGCCATGTTTACCGCTTCCGTCAGCGAGTCGTAGCCATATCGCTCCATCGAAGCCTTTGCGAGCGTGACAAATTCCTCGTCGGGGATGGCGTACAGAGGAATATCAATGTGGGCATACGTGGTAATGACGATGCGGATGCACGTCGGCTTGTCGGTGACGAGCTTCCACCGCTTTTCCTCGACCAACGGCTTCAAGGCTTCTTCCGCAGCGGCAAAGAACACCGTCGCCGCGGTGCTGGGACGCCTCGTCTGCGAGACGAAACTCATTGGCAGATAGCATCCATCATCGACATCCGCCTGCTGTGGGCGTTGTGCTGGGGAGTTCAGCGTCTTGTATGCCCACGATCCTTGCGTAAAGAAGCGCGGCTGCGGCACGTCTTCCGTGTATCCGCTTTCCCTAAGCACGCGAGGGATGCCTGTGCGCAGGCAGTCCCTGACATCAGTGCGTGCGCTGGCGATCCAGGCGCGTTGCTCAGGCGTCAGATCCAGCTCGTCGTGCATGCAGGATTCGTCATCAACGGTGGTGAAGAAGAGCGGGCTCAGGTTTAGCATGCGGCCTCCGGAACATTCTTGTTGGGGCCGTGATAGAAGATGGGTGCGCCGGCCTGGTGCGCACGAAATGGTTGAAAAAGAGGATCGCCGAGCGCACGCTGCGCCGCGTGATTTCCGCGATCCTTGAGCGTATTCGTGGCGCCAATGGAAACCCTATCCAGTGCCTTCACGTCCTTGCTCTGATCTGGCGTCGCTTTGTCATCGATCTGGAAGTAGTCGTTTCCCAGCGCCTGCCGCAGCATGTAGTCCACCGACGACTCCTGGGCAGAGATCACGAGGTCAAAGAGTCCCCCGCGCCACTTGCCGAATCCGCGGTCGAGGCTGGCGCCGCCGCGGACGGTTGCACCGATGGTCATCGTGCCGATTGCGAGAACCCGAACCAGAGCTTCCTGATTCGGCGCCAGGAACGTCTTAACTTCGTGCAACCCGAACAGGCCGGGGGCATTGCCCACCAGCCCCCCATCCGCGAAGACACCGCGGTCGTTGCGCGCCAAAGGAAAGTAGACGGGCGCGGCTGCGGTCGCCAAAGCCACATCAACGACCTTCATGCGATGATCCAACTCAAAGGAAGGATGGTGAGGCGTCTTGAAGAACTGCCCGCGACCCGTCGAGTAGTTGACAGCCGGCACTAGAACACGATGCTTCAGGTCGCCGATCGTAGTCCCTTGGAAACGCTCGGTCAGTACTTCTCGCAGCCCTGTTGAGTCATGCTTCGCGGTCAGCCAGAACCCCAGAAGCCGCCGCGGCAGACTGCGGCAACCAAAGATGCGGCTGCCCTGTTCTTCAAACAGTGCCTTGAGTTCGTGGGCCGGAATTTCCGCAGCCAGCCCCAAAGCCAGCATCCCTCCTGCCGATGTGCCGCAAATCAGGTCAAAGTGCGAAGCGATAGGACCACCCAACACAGTTTCGAGTTCGGTGAGAACCGTGGCGGTGTAAAGGCCGCGATAACCGCCCCCTGACAGGGCGAGCACATGGTAGGTAGGGATGCCCGTCATGGCACTTCAGCCCTTCGGCGGGAAGGGGTCATTGCCGTGGCTGTCCTTGTCACGGATACGGCCATCAGGACGATGGATGACGAGTTCAGACTGCTGGTTGCGTGCTATATCCCTCGCTGCGTCAACGGCCTGTTGCTGCGTGTCGTGCACGGAGGTCGCCCGCTTATTGCCTGCGCCCTTGACGGCCCAACCGTCCCGATGAGGGACAACATGCTGATTCTTACCTGCCATGATGGATCTCCTACAGTGGAACTATCGAAGTCCCAGCCGCTCGGCTGGGTTGTCAATGGCCACCCGCTGTAGCACAATGCGTTGCTCATGCAGACAACATGAAGGCCTAGCCAATCCAACCTGAAGCAGGCATAAAACCCAAGTCCGTTGTCTGGCTGGACAACAATGTATCAGAGCTCATGTGCCGATGCAACTGGCATGCGGGTTCGACTTTGAACATCAACCGGATGTGAGGGGCAACAGAGGGTTTGGCCCCATGTTCCCGCAACCGCAAGGATCAGAACTCATGCCGCAAACAGGCCTTGGCGTCGCCCTCAAGACGTTACGTGAACGTAGAACCCTTTCCCTGCGTGAAATCGGCCAGCTATCGTCAGTTGATCATGCTTATGTCCACCGCCTCGAAACAGGCGAGAAGACAAACCCATCCCAAGACTTGGTTGAGAAGCTGCTGAAGGTTCTCAAGCCGGGAGAAAGAGATATAGCGCTTGTGATGTGGCTGGTTGACCATGCTGACGCTGATCCCGGCCTTGTTGAATTCGTGCTAAAAGATTCCTCCATCAGCATCGATATTTTTACAGCCGCAGCTGGAGTCAGGCATCGGGGAAACGCTAGGCCTGACCCCGCGACACTGATCGCCCGAATCAAAAAGGCCTTCGACGACGACGAGGATGACTGAAGATGGACGAGACGGATGTCAGACAGAAAGCACGAGCCTTTGTTGCAAAAGTCGATGTTTCGAACATCCGGGAAGACTTGTCTCCATATGTGACCGCCGCTAACGCTAAGGTCAAGAAGGATGAACTTGGCGAGGGGGAGTCTGGCTATACCGTTACGAAACCAAACGGTAAGCACATCATCACAGTGAACTCCCTGGAAACTGACGAGCGCCAGCGCTTCACTGTTTGCCACGAAATAGCTCATATCGTGCTCGGCTTGGAATCAAGTCACGAGGAAGTGCCTTCGTGGTCCTATGCAAAACGACATCCGAATGAGATCGCCTGCGACACGTTTGCGTCTGAACTGCTGATGCCTTATCAACAGTGGCTCTCTTCTGTCCCCAAAGAAGAGCCCTCCCTGGAGCTCATCCAACACATGGCCGATTTGTTCGGCACGTCATTCCCAGCAGCGGCGTCAAGGTTCGCCAGTCTTAGCGATATACCTTGCGCATTCGTCACCATGGAGCGCGGGGCAGTGCGGTATGCCGCACGCTCCACGGCCTTGCGGCAAGCGGGGTGCTGGATACCTCCTAGGTCAGTAATTCCAGCAGGCTCCGTGGCTCACCAAATCCGCTCTTCGGGAAAGAATGCTACTGAAACAGGGGAAGTTTCACAGGACGTCTGGTTCGACAACTGGGAAAAAGGCCTTGACCTCTGGGAGCTTTCAAGGCATTACCTGCGCACCGACACGACCATTTCCCTGCTATGGTTTGACAGTGAAGATTTACCTGTGGTGGAGGTAAATCGCTTCGGGGCACGTATCGAAGATGATGGGGGCTTGGCCGAACTAACGGGCGAACTGCCATGGCCGGGACGCAGCAAGCGCCGCTAGAAAGCCAACACGGCCTCGACGGCAAGATATTTCCCTTTTCCGTCGCCGCTAAACCAAAGCTCAAACTTGAATATCTCCCAGACTCGTCTCAACTACTAACGAATAAGCGAGTCCAGGTGATCCGCCCACTTCTGTAACCACTGCCTACACTCCGCCTCATACCGGTGCAAATCGTAGGTTCCTTCAATCCCCTTGCGTGAATGCCCCAATACAGCCTCAGCCACCTCGTTAGGACATTGCAGGCGTGACAAGCCGGTCCTAATGCTTCTGCGCAGGTCATGAGGTGTCCAGGCCGGAAGTTCTACCATCTTGTTGCTTTGCCTCATCCGCCAGGCCTGCTCGGTTAGCTGCTTTTGCTGGATCGGCAGCCGCGTTTTCTGGGATGGGAACGGATAGTCTCCAGTGGTCAGGCGAAGCGCTGTTAAGAATTCCACCGCTTGACGGGGCAATTGCACATAGCGCTCGACCTCTGTCTTGCTCTCCCTGATGTGAAATGTCCGTTTCTTCAAGTCGATGTCCTTCCAGGCGGCATTGCAGACCTCCCCGGTACGACACCCTGTCCAGAGGGTGAATAGAAGAACATTCTTCTGTGTTGCGGTGTAATCGGAGCCAGGCAGCCATTTCAGCAACGTCGCCAACTCCGTATCAGAGAGGACTCTTTTTCCTCGTTGATGGGTGAGTTTTACCTTGGCCTGTCTGAGGCTTGATTTGGCGAGAATTGCCGGATTTGCAAACTCATCTGAGAAATAGCCCAGACCAATCGCAAATTCGTAGGCGGCGGAAAACTCCCTCAGTACGTTTCCTGCTTGAACATTTGCCCCACGTTGAACGATTGCCATGATCATATCCACCACAGCCTTTCGCGTGATGGCATTTGCCGGCATCTTCCCCAACTTGGGGATCACATCGCCATAGAGGGTTCTGCGTGTCTCAGACTGGCCTTTCGGTTTTCGTGCACCGGCGATGACCTTTCCGCTTGGCGATTTCCGGTCTTCGATATATTGGGTCAGGTAGAGTTCTACGAGCTTCTCAACCGTGAAGGACTCCTCAACTGACTCAACCTGTCCCTGCTCCAACTCCTGGGCCTGCTCCCGTTCCTGCTGTTTCTCCTCTTTGGCCTCAGATGCCGGGCAGCGCCCCTGGCGGCGCATCTGTTTCAGTTCCTGGAGCTTCAATCTCGCTTCGGCCAGGGAGGTCTCCGGGAAGTTGCCGATTTTCACCTGAACGAGCTTTGAGGTGATCGGGCTGGTATAGCGATAGAAAAAGGTTTTCAGTCCAGTAGCACCGCACGCCACTCGCAAACCCGTGTTTTCCCCAGTATCAGCCTTGTCCTTATCGCCCGGCCTCATCGTCTCCACTGTCCTGGAAGACAAGGGTTTGGTACCCTGAGCTGTTGCCATTGGTATCCTCTTGAATTGATGTCAGTTTGTCCGATGCAACGGAAAAAGTGTAGGTTGTCGTCTTTCACAAAACTTACACCAGCAAAACCTACACTTCAACCTACACTTTTTCCTGAGATTGGCTGATATTTCGTGAGACCCGGTGAGACGGCGAGAGACGACGGAAAAACGATAAATGCTTAGAATTCAATAAGTAGAGCAGCGCAACGGCATGAGTTCATTAGGAAAAACCGAGCAACATACCCCAATGATGCAGCAGTACCTGCGTATCAAGGCGGAAAATCCCCACCTGCTGCTGTTCTACCGCATGGGCGACTTCTACGAGCTGTTCTACGACGACGCCAAACGGGCGGCCCAGCTGCTGGACATCACCCTCACCGCCCGCGGCAGCTCCGCCGGTGCCCCCATCCCCATGGCCGGCGTGCCCTACCACGCCGTCGAAGGCTACCTGGCGCGGCTGGTAAAACTGGGCGTATCGGTGGCCATCTGCGAGCAAGTAGGCGACCCGGCCACCAGCAAGGGACCGGTGGAGCGCAAGGTGGTGCGCATCGTCACCCCCGGCACCGTCACCGACGAGGCCCTGCTGGAGGAACGGCGCGACAACCTGCTGTGCGGCATCCATCGCAATGGCGACACCTGGGGGCTGGCGACCCTGGACCTCACCTCCGGCCGCTATACGGTCATGGAAGTGGACGGCAGCGAGGCCCTGGCCGGCGAACTGGAACGGCTGCGCCCGGCGGAACTGCTGCTCTCCGACGACCTGCCGAACCAGCCGCTGTGGCAGGAGCGGCGCGGCCTGCAGCGCCTGCCGCCCTGGCGCTTCGAACCCGATACCGCCCGCCGCCTGCTCACCGCCCAGTTCGGTACCCGCGACCTGGCCGGCTTCGGCTGCGACCACCTGACCACCGCCCTCGGCGCCGCCGGCGCCGTGCTGCAATATGTGCAGGAGACCCAGCGCGCCGCCCTACCCCATATCCGCGGCCTGGCACTGGAGCGGCGCGACGAGGCGGTGCTGCTCGATGCCGCCAGCCGCCGCAACCTGGAACTGGAACACGCCCTCGGCGGCAATCCGGAACACACCCTGGCCGGCGTGCTGGATCACACCGCCACCCCCATGGGCAGCCGCCTGCTGCGCCGCTGGCTGCACCGGCCGCTGCGCGACCATGTCGTGCTCGCCGCGCGCCAGCAGGCCATCGCCGCCCTCATCGATACCCGCCGCTGGGAACCGCTGCGCGAACTGCTGCGCGGCAGCGGCGATATCGAGCGCATCCTCGCCCGCGTGGCATTGAAATCGGCGCGGCCGCGCGACCTGGTGCAGCTGCGCACCGCCCTCGGCCGCCTGCCACAAATACAGCAACAGATCGCCGCGCTGGAGGCACCGCGCCTCGCGGAACTCGCCGCGCGTAGCGCCGCCCGGCCGCAACTGCACGACCTGCTGGCGCGCGCCATCATCGAGGCGCCGCCGCTGCTGATCCGCGACGGCGGCGTCATCGCCACCGGTTTTGATGCCGAACTGGACGAGCTGCGCGCCATCCGCGCAAACGCCGGCCAGTATCTGGTCGAGCTGGAACAGCGCGAGCGCACGCGCAGCGGCATTCCCACCCTCAAGGTCGGCTACAACCGCGTGCACGGCTATTTCATCGAGGTGACCCGCGCCCAGAGCGAGAAGGTGCCCGACGACTACATCCGCCGCCAGACCCTCAAGGGCGCCGAGCGCTACATCACACCGGAACTGAAAGCCTTCGAGGACAAGGCACTGTCCGCCGCCGAACGTGCCCTGGCGCGGGAAAAGGCGCTGTACGACGGCCTGCTCGACACGCTGTGCGCGGAACTGGGGGAGTTGCAGGACATGGCCAGTGCGCTGGCGGAGATCGACGCGCTGGCCAATCTCGCCGAACGCGCCGAAACGCTGAACTGGGTGGCGCCGCAACTGTGCGCCACGCCGGGCATCGCTATCGAAGGCGGCCGTCATCCGGTGGTGGAGCAATACAGCAGCGCGCCCTTCGTGCCCAATGACATCCGCCTCGGCGACGGCCGGCGCATGCTCATCGTCACCGGCCCCAACATGGGCGGCAAATCCACCTATATGCGCCAGACCGCGCTCATCGTACTGCTGGCCCACATCGGCAGCCACGTCCCGGCGAGCCGCGCGGTGATCGGCCCCATCGACCGCATCTTCACCCGCATCGGCGCCGCCGACGACATCGCCTCCGGCCGTTCGACCTTCATGGTGGAGATGACCGAGACCGCCAACATCCTGCACAACGCCAGCGACCAGAGCCTGGTGCTGATGGACGAGATCGGCCGCGGCACCAGCACCTTTGATGGCATGTCGCTGGCCTGGGCGGTGGCACGCGACCTCGCCGAGCGCGTCCGCGCCTACACCCTGTTCGCCACCCACTACTTCGAACTCACCGCCCTGCCGGAACTTACCGACGGCGTGGTCAATGTGCACCTCGATGCGGTGGAGCACGGCGACTCCATCGTGTTCCTGCACGCGGTGAAGGACGGCCCAGCCAGCCAGAGCTACGGCCTGCAGGTGGCACAACTGGCCGGTGTGCCGCGTGCGGTGATCGAGGCGGCACGGCGCAAGCTCATCGAACTGGAAACCGACAACGCCGCCCACCGCGACCACGACAACCCGGCGCACCAGATGGCCCTGGCCCTGCCGCCGCCGCCCGATGTGCCGGTGGTGGTGGAACTGCGCAAGCTCGACCCCGACAGTCTCACCCCGCGCGGCGCACTGGAACTGATCTACCACCTGAAGGGATTGTTGGCGGCGGAGTGATCACACTTGCCATGAGTTTGTGGATGCTGGACTTACGCAATCAATCCGCCAGCACCACACTCTTCACCTGGGCGTATACCGGCTTGCCGGGGACAAGTTCGAGCAGGTCGGCGGAGCGGCGGGTGATGCGCGCGAGCAGCGGGATGCTGGCCTCGGGGCCGAGGCCGAGGCGGACGACCATCTGCCAGTCGTTGAGCGGGACGATCTCCTGTATGCGGGCCTGGAGGATGTTGACGATGCTGCTGTCACGGTGCTCCTTCAGGGCGAGGCTGACATCGCGGGCGTGGACGCGCACGCGGGCCGGCTTGCCGGTGCCGCGTTGCAGACGGCCGACGGCGAAGCGGCCACCGCGGCAGTCGAGATAGGTGAGCTGGTATTTGTCGTCGTGGCCGGCGACGACGGTTTCGATGATCGATTCGGCGGCCTCGTCGCGTGCCAGCGGCAGATCGAGGCGCGTCATCAGCTCACCGAGCGGGCCGGCGGCGCGCACGCGGCCTTCTTCCAGCAGCACCAGGTGATCGGCCAGCTGCGCCACCTCGTCGGGCGAGTGGGTGACGTAGAGCAGCGGGATATCCAGCTCGTCGTGCAGCCGCTCCAGATAGGGCAGGATCTCGTGCTTGCGCTTGAGGTCGAGGGCGGCGAGCGGCTCGTCCATCAGCAGCAGGCGTGGCTTGAGTGCCAGGGCGCGGGCGATGGCGACACGCTGACGTTCGCCGCCGGAGAGTTGATCCGGCTTGCGCTCGAGCAGCGCGCCGATACCGAGCAGGTCCACCGCATAATCGAGTGCCGAACGCGCCATGGCGTCGCGCACGCGCCTCATGCCGTATTCCAGATTGCCGCGCGCGCTGAGGTGGGGAAACAGGCTGGCCTCCTGGAAGACATAGCCCAGCGGGCGGCGCCAGGTGGGCAGGAAATGCCGGCCATCCTGCCACACCGCGCCGCCCACAGAGAGATAGCCGCCGGATGCACGCTCCAATCCGGCCATGCAGCGCAGCAGCGTGGTCTTGCCGGAGCCGGAGTGGCCGAACAGCGCGGTGACGCCGCGGCCGGGCAAGGTGAGATCGACGTCCAGCGCAAAGCCGGGCCAGTCGAGCTGGAAACGGGCGAGGATGTCCTGGCTCATGACGGTTGGCGCCGTGCGTTGGGATTGAGGGTGTACAGCGCGAGCAGCACCAGGAAGGCGAAGATCACCATGGTGGCGGCGAGCCAATGCGCCTCGGCGTATTCCAGCGCCTCGACATGGTCGTAGATCTGCACCGACACCACCCGTGTCTCGCCGGGGATGTTGCCGCCGATCATCAGCACCACGCCGAACTCGCCGACGGTGTGGGCGAAACCGAGGATGGTGGCGGTGAGAAAGCCGGGCCGCGCCAGCGGCAGCACCACGGAAAAGAAGGTGTCCCATGGGCCAGCGCGCAGCGTGGCAGCCGCCTCCAGCGGACGCTCGCCGAGAGCTTCGATGGCGTTCTGGATCGGCTGCACCACGAAGGGCATGGAGTAGAACACCGAGGCGACCACCAGGCCCCAGAAGGTGAAGGGCAAGGTGCCCAGCCCCAGCCATTGCGTGAACTGGCCGACGGGGCCGTGCGGCCCCATCGCCACCAGCAGATAGAAGCCGAGCACCGTGGGCGGCAACACCAGCGGCAGCGCCACCACCGCGCCCACCGGTCCCTTCCACCAGGAACGCGTGCGCGCCAGCCACCAGGCGATGGGCGTGCCGATGAAGAGCAGCAGCACGGTAGTGATGCCGGCCAGACGCAAGGTCAGGCCGATGGCGGCAAGGTCGGCGTCGCTAAAGCCCATGGTGTAGTCCGTTGTCAGAAGGCGTAGCCGTAGGAGCGGATGATCGCCCTTGCCTTGTCGCCCCGCAAATACTCCAGCAGCGCGCTGGCGGCGGCATTGTCCTTGCCCGAGACGAGGAGCACCGCATCCTGGCGTATGGGCTGGTGCAGATGGGAAGGCACCACCCAGCCGGAACCGCTGCCGATCCTGCCGTCCTGCATCACCTGGGACAGGGCAACGAAACCGAGCTCGGCGTTGCCGGTGGAGACGAACTGGTAGGTCTGCGCGATGTTCTCGCCCTGCACCAGCTTCGGCGTGGCGGCTGCCGTCAGCCCCAGAGCCGCGAGCACCTCCATTGCCGCCGCACCGTAGGGCGCCAGCTTGGGATTGGCCACCGCCAGCTTGTTGTAGGCGCCGCGCTTCAGCACCGCCGCCTCCGCATCGACGACGCCCGCCCTGGCCGACCACAGCACCAGGGTGCCGATGGCGTAGGTGAAACGCGAGCCGGCCACGGTCATGCCCTCCTCCTCCAGCCTGGCCGGCTTGGCGTCGTCGGCGGAGAGGAAGACCTGGAACGGCGCGCCATTTTTGATCTGGGCGTAGAACTTGCCGGACGAGCCGAAGGCCAGCCTGGCCTCATGGCCGGTGTCCCGGGCGAACTCCGCGGCGATGGCGGTCATCGGCGCGGTGAAGTTGGCCGCCACGGCGACGTTGACCTCATCGGCACGGGCCGTGCCCGTCAGTGTGCCAAACAGCGCCAGAACGAGCGCCAGAAACCGAGCCCCCATGATTATCCCTTTCGCTATGTATCGCTGAATATAACGCCAGCCACGGCACCCCTGTGGAGGAAATACCGCTATTTCACCAACAAAAGTGACAACTGCCGCATCTCTGCCGCTACCGCCGCGGCCGCCTTTCGCTCCATGGCGCGGTAACGCCCCAGCACGTCCAGACCGAAGTCGGTGACGCGGGCACCGCCGCCGCCCTGTCCGCCGGTCGCAGTCTCCACCAGCGGTTGGCGAAAGCAACTGTTCATGGTGTCCACCAACTGCCAGGCACGCCGGTACGACATGCCCATGGCCCGCGCCGCGGCAGAAATGGAGCCAGTCTGTATCACCGCATCGAGCAGGTCGGCCTTGCCAGGCCCGAGCGCGATGTCCGGGCCGAGCAGGATGCGCAATCGCGGACGTGGCTGTCGCACCATGCCTCACTCCGTTTCGTTATATATGCCCCTATATAACGCAAGGCACACATCAACGGCAAGCCGCAGGGCAACAGCTCCCCCACCAATCAATGGTCCTCTGCGACTGCACCAGCACCTGCTGCACGCCACGTACGGTTGCCGTGCCAAGGAACAACCGGCAACCGAGGTTACGGCTGGACGGGGCAGTACTGTCGGGGCGCTCGGCACAGGCGGCGAAGTCTGCTGACCGATTGCACGCAAGCGCTCGGATGAAGCCGTGCCGGCATGCTAGTCTGATATCCGTCGATGTCCTTGCACGACATGATGTTAAAATCAAACCAATAATCATCCACCACAGTGACAATAAAACCGATAACAGGAGTCCCCACCATGTCATATCCACCTGTCCGCCGCGCCATCCCGCTGCTGTTGCTGCTGGCAGCGACCTTGCTGCTCCCCCCGGCCACCAGCGAGGCCATGCCGGTCTTCGCGCGCAAGTACAACATCAGCTGCAATGCCTGCCACAGCGCCTTCCCGCGTCTGAACGCCTTCGGCGAACAGTTCGTCGCCAACAACCTCAGGCTGCCCAACTGGAAGGAAGCGGCCATCAAGGATGTCGGCGATCCGCTGCTGGCCCTGCCCGAATCCGTGCCGCTGGCGATCCGTGCCCAGGCCTTCGTGCAGAGCCGCGATGGCCAGGCCATCGACGAGACCACCGGCGCCACCCTTGCCGATTCCAGCACCGACATCCAGTCGCCCTATCTCATCAAGCTGCTGTCCAGCGCGCCACTGTCCGAGCACATCACCTATTACTTCTACGGCATATTTGCCGAGAAGGGCGGTAACGGCGAGACCTTGATCGAGGATGCCTGGTTCAGCCACGACGATGTGTTCGGCAGCGGCGCCGGCATGATGCTGGGGCAATATCAGGTGTCGGACCTGATGTTTCCGCGCGAGACGCGCCTGACCTTCCAGGACTTCATGGCCTACCGCATGGCCGGCATCACCTACGATCGCGGCATCCAGTTCGACCGCGCCCTCGGCCCGCTGGATGTGGCCCTCGGCGTGGTGAACGGCAACGGCGTCACCAGCAACTTCGCCATCAACACGCCGGGCTACAAGCGCGCCGACCGTCTGTTCGACAGTGACAACAATAAATCGCTCTACGGCCGCATCGGCATGGACGTCGGCGGCGCCACCATCGGCCTGTTCGGCCTCAGCGGCGAGCAGCGCAGCGTGGCCATCGGCAATGCCGGCCTCGATTCCGGCGCGCGCGATACCGACAAGCGGGTTGCCGGTATCGATCTGTCCGGCGCGGTCAACGAGAAGCTGTACTGGTTCGCCCAGGGCCTGTGGAACACCTGGGACGGTTTCCTCGATGCCACCCCGAACAAGGAGTACAAGTGGTTCGGCGGCTTCGCCGGCCTGGACTACGTCGCCAACGAGCGCTGGGTGTACTCGCTGCTGTACAACTACGCCGATGCCGGCGACCTCAAGGACACCGACACCATCTACGAAGGCATCGACATGCGCAGCGTCACCCTCGGCGCCTCCTACTACTTCATGCGCAACGTGAAGGGCGTCATCGAGGTGAACTACGACCTGCTGGATGAAAAGGCGAAGACCGGGACCTACTGGACCGGCCACCTGAGCCAGGAACACTACCTGCTGCTCGGCTTCGACGCCGCCTTCTAGGGAAGCGAGGAATAAGTCCAGAGCTACCGCGGCACAGGGATGTGCCGCCATTTTCCAGCGACGACACGTCGCTGGAAAATGAAGCAAATCGAAAATCGCACTTTTCGATTTGGGTGGTTTTGTCCATGGATGGACTTATGTCGCGGAGCCCATGGATGGGCGGGAGCGACCTGAGAAGTCGCGGCCGCGACACGGGGCCAACAGACCAGTCGCGGGAGCGGACGCAACAGGCCCGGCCATACACAAGTGGAACGCAGCCGCTTCCGCCCGTCTCCGCACCCACCGCTGCGCGACGCCGTGAGCCGGGCGCAGGATGGACTTCTTCAGACATTCCCCAGCAGCCTGCCCGCCTGCCGTCCCGGCGGCGTCCGGGCGGCAGGGCCCCCTCCCCTCCCTTTAAGCGTGAATTAAGCCAGCGGTGGAATAGTAGCCTCACGCCCGAAATACCGGGCCCTGCGAGGAGATACCGCCATGCAAACGACATACGAGGTAAAGGTGTGGGACCCGCTGGTGCGGGTATTCCACTGGAGCCTGGTGACCGCCTTCGCCGTCGCCTACATCACCGAGGATCACTATCTTGGCCTGCATACCCAGGCCGGCTACACCATCATCGGCCTGGTGCTGTTCCGTCTGGTGTGGGGTGTCATTGGCACGCGCCACGCCCGCTTCAGCGACTTCGTGCGCGGCCCCGGTGCGGTGCGCGATTACCTGAAGGGCCTGCTCCACAAACGCCCGGCCCATTATCTCGGCCACAACCCGGCCGGCGGCTGGATGGTGATTACGCTGCTGGTTGCCCTGCTGCTGACCACCCTGAGCGGCCTGCTCACCTACGGCATCGGCGAGAACGCCGCCGGCCCCTTCGCCTATCTGGCCGGCAATCCGGCGGGCTACTGGAGCGAGGCGCTAGAAGAGGTGCATGAGTTCCTGGCCCACTTCACCGTGTTGCTGGTATTCGTGCACGTCGCCGGCGTGATTGTCAGCAGCCGACTGCACCACGAAAACCTGGTGCGCGCCATGCTCACCGGCCGCAAGCCCCTGGTACCAAGCGAGGACTGAATCATGAAGACATTACCCATCGCCCTGCTGCTCCTTGCCGGCCTGTCCACCACCCACGCCGGCGCCGTCGACGAGCTGCTGCAGGAATACCGTGCCCAGGGCGCCGGCCCGTTCAGCGCCGAGGCCGGCGCCGCACTGTGGACCCGCAGCGGCGGTGCCCAGACCTGTGCCGCCTGCCACGACAGCAACCTGCGCGCCGGCGGCAAGCATGCTAAAACCGGCAAACCCATTGCGCCTATGGCGCCCTCGGTCAATGCCAAGCGCCTCACCGACCGGGCCTTCATCGAAAAGTGGTTCCGGCGCAATTGCGACAGCGCCTGGGGCCGCGCCTGCACGCCCCAGGAAAAGGGTGACTTTCTCAGCTACATTCGCAACCAGTAACGGAGGGACGCATCATGCACATCAAACATTTCTGGCCGCTGCTGGCCGGTATCGGCCTGGTGGCCACCAGCCTGTCCGTCGTCGGTGATGACGATCGTCGCGGCCCAGACGTCGCGCCGGTATCACTGCCGCTGTACCAGCAGGAATGCGGCAGCTGCCACTTCGCCTATCCACCCGGCCTGCTGCCGGCCCGCTCCTGGGCCCAGGTGATGGCCGGCCTCGGCGACCACTTCGGCGACAGTGCCACACTGGACACCCTGGATCAGCAGGCGATACAGGAGTACCTGCTTTACAATGCCGCCGACCGGGTCAAGGAGCGCCGCGCCGTGAAGATCGCCCGCTCGCTGCCTGCCGATGAGGCGCCGCTGCGCATCAGTGAGGTACCCTATATCGTGCAGAAGCACCGCGAGATCCCGGCGCGCCTGATCAAGGACAACGCCAAGGTGGGCAGCCTGAGCAATTGCACGGCCTGCCATACCCGCGCCGACAGCGGCTCATTCAGCGAACGTGAAATCGACATTCCGGGGTACGGCGCATGGGACGACTGACGACAATCACCCTGCTCACGGCGGCGCTGCTGGCCATGGCCGGCGGCGCAATGGCCGAGAGCGATCACGACCGTGCCCGCCGCCTGCGCGATGCCGGCGACGTCCTGCCGCTGGAAGCCATCATCGAGCGGGCCCGCAGCGAGCGTCCCGGGCGCATCCTGGAACTGGAGCTGAAGGAGAAGAAGGAGCGCATCCTCTACGAGGTGGAACTTGTGGATGAACAGGGTGTGGTGTGGGAGCTGTATTTCGATGCCCGCAGCGGCGAGCTGCTGAAGAGCAAACAGGACGACTGAATTGAGGCTCCTGCTGGTAGAGGATGACACCGCCCTGAGTGCGCAGCTGCGCAGCGACCTGGAGCGTGCCGGCTTCGCCGTCGATGTCGCGGCCAACGGCATCGACGGCGAGGCCCTGGGCGACACGGAGCCCTATGATGCGATCGTGCTCGACCTCGGCCTGCCCGGCCGTCCCGGCCTGGAGGTACTGAGCCACTGGCGCCAGCGTGGCAACGCAGTGCCGGTGGTGATCCTCACCGCGCGCGATGCCTGGCACGAAAAGGTCGACGGCTTTCGCGCCGGCGCCGACGACTACCTGGGCAAGCCGTTCCACACCGAAGAGCTCCTCGCCCGCCTGCTGGCGGTGACGCGGCGCGCCAGTGCCCAGACCGTCGGCACCCTGCAGGCCCCCGGCCTGACCCTCGACGAACAACGCCAGACCGTCACCGATGCTGCCGGCAACGAACACCCCCTGACCGGCACCGAGTTCCGTCTGCTGCGCTATTTCATGCTGCATCCCGGCCAGCTGCTGTCCAAGTCGCGCCTCACCGAACACGTGTACGATTACGACTCCGACAAGGACAGCAACGTCATCGAGGTCTATGTGAACCGCCTGCGCCAGAAACTGGGCAAGGACACCATCACCACCCACCGCGGCCAGGGCTACATGTTCGGGGAGCGGCACTGATGGCCTCGCTGCAGGGCCGCCTCAGCATCGGCCTGCTCATCACCCTGCTGGCGGTGTTCCTGCTGCAGGGCGTGGTCGCCAGCCTGGCCCTGCGCGACATGACCCAGGACTACATCGCCTCGCGCCTGTTCCACGACAGCGATAGCCTCCTCGCCGCCATCCAGCCGCAGCCCGACGGCACACTCAGTATCGACACCACCCGCATCGACGGCATCTACCAGCGCCCCTACTCCGGCCACTACTACCGCATCGAAAGCGGGCAGCAGGTGCTGCGCTCACGCTCGCTGTGGGACCAGGACCTGCCGGTGCAGGTCCTCGCCAGCGGCGCCGAGCAACGCCTGCAGCAACAGGGCCCGCAGGATCAGCCGCTGCTGGTAGTGGTGCATGGCTACAGCAAGGATGGCCGCGACATCACCATCGCCGTCGCCGAGGACCTCGGCCTGATCCGCGCCAGCGTGCACCACTTCCAGTGGCTGTTCGTCCTGGTGTCGCTGGGCGCGCTGGTTTCGCTGTTTCTGCTGCAGCGCTGGCTGGTGCGGCGCAGCCTGCGGCCGCTGGTGCAGGTACGCGCCGACATCGACCGTCTGGAGCGCGGCGACATCGCCAGCCTGCCGGAGCAGGTGCCGGCGGAGCTGCAGCCGCTGACCCGCGAGGTCAACCGCCTGCTCGTCGCCTTCGCCGAGCGCCTGCAGCGTTCGCGCAATGCCCTCGGCAATCTGGCCCATGCCCTGAAGACCCCGCTCAGCCTGCTCGGCCAGGTGAGTGAAGACCCGACGCTTACCGCCAACCCTCCGCTGCACGAACGGCTCACCACGCCGCTCACCACCATGCGCCAGCTCATCGATCGCGAGCTGAAGCGGGCGCGCCTCGCCGGCGGCAACGTGCCGGGACGCCGCTTCGTGCCGGAACAGGAGCTGCCGCCGCTGCTCGACGTGCTGCGTCGCATCCATACGGGAAAGGACCTGGCATTCGACTGCCGACTCGCCGCCGGGCTGACGGTGAATGCGGATCGGGAAGACATGCTGGAACTGCTCGGCAACCTGCTGGACAACGCCTGCAAGTGGAGTCGCGGCAAAATCCGCATCAGCACCGCGGAGCGTGACGGTTTCTGCCTGTGTGTCGAGGACGATGGTCCCGGCTGCTCGGACGAGCAACTGGCGTCGCTCACTGCCCGCGGCGTCCGCATCGACGAATCCACTACCGGCCACGGCCTCGGCCTGGCCATTGCCAGCGACATCGTCACCGGCTACGGCGGCACCCTCCGCTTCGGCCGTTCGGAATCCCTCGGCGGCTTCCGCGTCGAGCTCACCCTGCCGCCGCTCTGAGCGGCGGATATGACTCACGGGCCGAACGGGGGGGCTTACTTGCCCAGCACGGTGAGCAGATCGCGCTTGTGTTCCTCCTCCTGGATCAGGATGTCCTCCAGCACGCGGCGCAGGCCGTACTCCTGCAAGGCCTCCGCCTGGGCGATGCGCTCCTTGTAGCGCTTGATGGCGTTCTCCTCGCCCGACAGGTCCTGTTTCAGCATTTCCTTGCTGCTGTCCGATACCTCGCGCTTTTCCACATCCACCGTCGGCACGCCACCGAGAAAGCCGATCTGGTCCGACAGCATCACCGCATGGGCCATCTCCTCCTGCGAATGGATCAGCAGTTCCTTCTGGATGGACTCATATTCCGGCCCGGTGATCACTGCAGCATGCTGCACATACTGGATGGCCGCCGCATATTCCCACTCCAGGTCCTTGTTCAGTTCCTCGATCAGTTTCTTCCTGGTGATTTTCATCGTCGACCTCGCTTTCATAGCCACGGTTGAATGTGAACGGCCCCCCTCAGGCCCCCCCTTGTCATGAGTCTAGCCCGGGTTTGATTCTGCACACCGCCTGGGGTAACGTAGCCGCCCAACACCGGAGTACGACACGTGGCCAAGAAGAGCACACCCAGCAGCGACACCTTTGATTTCGAGCAGGCCCTGGCCGAACTGGAACAGCTGGTCGAGCGCATGGAACAGGGCGAACTGTCGCTGGAGCAGTCCCTCAAGGATTTCGAGCGCGGCATCGCGCTCACCCGCGCCTGCCAGGGCGCGCTGAAAGAGGCGGAGCAGAAGGTACAAATCCTCACCAGCCAGAGCGGCAAGGAGGAACTGGAGCCCTTCGAGGGAGACGAGTAGCTCCGATGGATCTGCAACAACTGCTGCGGGCCCACGCCGCCCGGGCCGAGGCCGCGCTGCAACAGCGCCTGCCGCCCGCCGACGAACTCCCCGCCCGCCTGCACGCCGCCATGCGCTACGCCGCGCTGGACGGCGGCAAGCGCGTGCGCCCGGTACTGGTCTACACCACCGGCGAGGTACTCGGCGTTCCCCTGGAACAACTGGACGGCCCGGCCTGCGCGGTGGAGCTGATCCACGCCTATTCCCTGGTACACGACGACCTGCCGGCCATGGACGACGACGACCTGCGCCGCGGCAAGCCCACCTGCCACAAGGCCTTCGACGAGGCCAGCGCCATCCTCGCCGGCGACGCCCTGCAGACCCTGGCCTTCCAGGTGCTGGCGGAGGACCCGGCGATGGTGCCCGACCCGCTGCTGCGTCTGGCCATGGTGCGGGAACTAGCCGCCGCCTCCGGCTCGCGCGGCATGGCCGGCGGCCAGGCCATCGACATGGCCGCCACCGGCCAGGGCCTGTCCCTGGCCGAGCTGCAGCGGATGCACAGCCTGAAGACCGGCGCCCTGATCCGCGCCGCGGTACGCCTCGGCGCCCTGAGCCGACCAGGCCTCGACCCGGCGCTGTTCCAGGCCCTGGACGACTATGCCGCCGCCATCGGCCTCGCCTTCCAGATCCGCGACGACATCCTCGACGTGGAGAGCAGCACCGAACAGCTCGGCAAGCGCCAGGGAGCCGACCAGGCCCTGGCCAAGAGCACCTACGTCGCCCTGCTCGGCCTGGACGGCGCCAAGGCCAAGGCGCGCGAGGTGCACGCCGCCGCCCGTGACGCCCTCGCCCCGCTGGGCCAGGCGGCCGCGCCACTGGCGGCCATTGCCGACTTCATTGTTGAACGCGTCAGCTGAAACTGCGGCCGGATCGCTGCCGCAAAGGATGCGGTAAGCCTGCTAGCCGTGATATGACGGTCGCCCGCCCCGTAGACCAAGCAGAGGGCGAAATAGTTACGTCTCGTGCTTCCGGCCTACCCTCCAGAGGGCGGTGCCGGCGGGGGCGCCGACAGCCCCCCCTCCGCTCCAGGGGGCGTTGGGCGGCTGCGGCAATTTCGCCTCCCGATTGAGCGCCACCCTGTATTCCCGCTTGTGGCCGCCCCGTCCGTCCAGATGACGGGGGGCTGCCTCGAACACCAGTTCGTTCCTTCCCAAACGCAGGTCATCGCGTAAATCAACCCGCTCGAACCGCTTCGGTTGCGGCGTGAACGCCGCCGTCACGTCCTTGCCGTTGAGCCGGGCACGGAAGGTGCGCGGCTCGATCGTCTCACCGTACAAGACATGAAACTCAGACGATGAAATGTCGGCAATGTAGTCCTCCGGCCCTTGCGCCATGCGCTGCGGCTCCATGACCTCCACCAGACGCCCCAGATCCTGTTCGGCCTCCGGCGGCTCCGGCCCGCTGCACCCAGCCGTAAAAAAAAGGACAACGTTCAGCGCGACAAACAGCAGGGTTCTCCGACGTGCATGCACTATCGTCAACATGCCGGCACTCTCCTACTGTCCCTTGTTTGCCTTTCCCGGGGCGCCACTGGCCGGAACCCGAATCACGAATACATCCCGGTCCATGCTCACACTATCCCGACCGCGCACCTCCTGCGCCGGCTTGTCCGCCTGGCCCGGCGGAACGGCGCGACTCTGGATTTGCAGCTCGATGCGGTTCTTGCCGGGTTCCAGGGGAATGCGGACCGTTTCGCTGGTACCCGGCCTGGGATTGAACAGCCGGCGCAGCTGATGCTTTTCGGGGGTGACCCGGAACGTGCGTGGCTCTATGGTCGCGTGATAGTGCACGGTCATCGGCACTTCACGCGTACCTTCCGGTTGATGGAACTGATCCTGCAGCGGCGCCGAGTAGGTCAGCAATTCATTGGATTCAGCCGACTCGCCAGGAACACGGGTTCCGGAAAAGAGCTTATCGCCATCATCATCGCTGCCAGCGGGGTATTCTTCGCCGGGGCAGGCCGGGCCGGTGGTTAGGCCCGTAACAGTCCAATCATCCAGCCAGGGTAAATTGGGATCATCTTCCATAACACCGGAATAGTCCCATTCCGCCCAACGGTAATCAGCGGAGGGAACAAGACGATAGTCACGAGCCCCAGGTGGATATGGAGAAATTATTTGTAAACCAAATACTTCCTCACCCGGCTTAATACCAACAAGCCAATGAATTCCATTATTTTCGGAAATCCCCCAGACGGCTGCCTGCCCCCATGGTGCATCAATCGCCACAGGCACGTGTTTGCCATCCAGGGACAAACTCTCAGTGGTCTTAGATGGGAAGTTCGAGGCATCAAATCCATGGAGGTCGGGCACCTCCCTACACCCTATATCCAACTCGTAATTCAGGATGTAACCAGTATTTTCCGATGCAGTCTTGATAGCGTACTTATATACATACAAACCTCGTGAATCATAACTCACGTCCGCTATCACCGTAGTTCCTGAAATATCGTCATCGCGCAAATACGCGGATTCCTGGGCAGCGATAGATGCGGCCGTTGTCATCAGTGCCGTGAACCAGAGCGTTAACATAGCGGCTATCCTTGTCATACTGTCTCTCCTCAGTTCGGAAATCTGTAGTGAATGGGCTCTTCCTCAATCCTGCTGCCACCCATACGCCCAACCCAATAGGTGAGATAATCCAATAAAGTCACGGTCCTTCCTTGGAGCATAATTTCACCCGCGCGCATATCTTCACCAACAGGCTCATTCCCCCGGGCTCCAACAAGCCGATCAGACGAATTGAAATCAACATCAATCCCTTGCCGATGTGAGCCATGGCAAAGAGCATCTCTACCATTACCTCGGTGGTTCGCAATCACTCCCCCAAAGGCAGACTTCCATCGTTCATCGAAAGCAACCTTCCCGTCGTCAGGTGGTAGATTGATGCCAGCGTCATCACCCTGGAACGGGTATTCGGCGTCAGCCAGTGGGGGCTGGGATCGTGCGGACAGGTTCCGCTATCGGCGAAGGCCAGCGGCGCGTTGTCGTGGGTGATCCGCACCAGGCCAGGAACGGCTATGCGTAAGGCCTCATCGGCCGGTTCGCCGGTCAGTTTAGGGTCATCATCGGTCGCCGGCCGTTCCACCTCGATGCGGATGTTCTCGTCGGCACCATGCTCCTGCGCCTGGTAGCGCGCCTTGAATACCCCCTCATCGTTGCTGTCACCCTCGATAACGGTGTCTTTCTCCCCGGCGCCTCCCGGGTTGAGGGTTGAGTTGAATCCCAGGCTGCTGAATTTTCCGGTACCGATATCGCCGTGCGTGAAATAGGTCTGGCCGTTGGTGCCGCCAGTGACCGTTGCCGCAAGTTTCACGCGCCCCTCTTTTATCGGCTGGCCACAATCGAGGTCGTCCCTGAGATAGACAGCAATCTCCGTTGCTTCACCGTCGGACTCAGTGGTGCGCTTCGGCGCGATGCTTTCCAACAGGCTGGCCTGTTCAATTTTCGGGACAAAACGCGTGGGCCTGAAGTAGTCGGCGCCCAGCGGGAGGTTGTCGTGATAAATTTCAATCTTATAGCGATCTTCCTCCGGCATGCATTGCAGGGGCCACGCCACCCAGCGCCATATATACGGCCCGCAGGCCCCATCGCTCCAACACATATCCTCGCCCCCCACGTAATGAACGCCGTGGCTGGCCAACATGTAACCGGTTTTCATGTCACGCAATACCCACACCCAACTTTCACCCGGCTGCACACTGTAGACCCACTCGCGTTTCTGCGCGTCCCATACCCAGGGCTCGAAGCTCACCAGCGCCCCTGCGGCGACATAGACCTGGCGCTCAAAGCGGTTGTTCTGGATGGAGACGATGGGCAAATTCGGCGCAACAACCTGGATCAGGGCACCAAACGATGAGGGAACGGCCTGGGCGGGGGAAAGCCACAGGGTGGCCAGTAGGGGCACGAGTCCCCGGGCTGCGCCGTGAAGGGAATTGTCCCGGACCCGGGACAGTGAAACCATTAAAGACAAACTCCTGAGCGAGAATGGCATTCCATACCTCCTTCCATGAGAGTCCATATAAACACAGTGGCTTTTATGCAAAATGGTGTCCCCGGCTGTCAACCGCCAGGTTTGCCCTTGCATCGATAGCCGCATCGCAGCATCATTAGCGGCTTTCCCGCCGCCCCAGGACCGTAATGCCCAGCTCGCGCGCCTATCCGCTGCTTGAACAGGTCGACACGCCTGAACAGCTCCGCCAGCTCGATATCTCCCAGCTCAGGCAGCTGGCGGACGAGTTGCGCGACTATATGGTGCGTTCGGTCAGCCATACCGGCGGCCACCTCTCCGCCGGCCTCGGCACGGTGGAGCTGACCATCGCCCTGCACTACGTCTACGACACCCCCAACGATCGGCTGGTGTGGGACGTGGGCCATCAGAGTTACCCGCACAAGCTGCTCACCGGCCGCCGCCAGCGCTTCCACACCCTGCGCCAGAAGAACGGCCTGTCCGGCTTCCCGCGCCGCGAGGAAAGTCCCTACGACACCTTCGGCGTCGGCCACTCCAGCACCTCCATCAGCGCCGCCCTCGGCATGGCTCTGGCCGCCCGGCGCGAGGCGGCCAACCGCAAGGTGGTGGCCGTCATCGGCGACGGCGCCATGACCGCCGGCATGGCCTTCGAGGCGCTCAACCACGCCGGCGACCTGGACGCCGACCTGCTGGTGGTGCTGAACGACAACGACATGTCCATCTCGCCCAACGTCGGCGGGCTGTCCAACTACCTGGGCCGCATCCTCTCCGGCAAGCTCTACTCCACCATGCGCGAGGGCTCCAAGAAGGTGCTCAAGACCATGCCCTCGCCGGTATGGGAGCTGGCGCGGCGCATGGAGGAGCATGCCAAGGGCATGATGGTGCCCGGCACCCTGTTCGAGGAGCTGGGCTTCAACTACGCCGGTCCCATCGATGGCCACGACATCGACCAGCTGATCAAGGCGCTGAAGAATCTGCGCGCCCTGTCCGGCCCCCAGTTCCTCCACATCGTCACCCGCAAGGGCAAGGGTTTCGCCCCGGCGGAGGAGAACCCCTGCACCTACCACGGCGTCACCGCCTTCGACCCGGCCACCGGGACCATGCGCGCCGCCAAGCGCAGCGGCCCCAGCTACACCGAGGTATTCGGCCAGTGGCTGTGCGACATGGCCGCCCACGACGAACGGCTGATCGGCATCACCCCGGCGATGCGCGAAGGCTCCGGCATGGTGGAATTCTCGCAGCAGTTCCCCGATCGCTACTTCGACGTCGGCATTGCCGAACAGCATGCCGTCACCCTGGCCGGCGGCCTCGCCTGCGAAGGCCTCAAACCGGTAGTAGCCATTTACTCCACCTTCCTGCAGCGGGCCTACGACCAGCTGATCCACGACATCGCCCTGCAGAATCTGCCGGTGCTGTTCGCCATCGACCGTGGCGGCCTGGTCGGCCCGGACGGCGCGACCCATGCCGGCAGCTTCGACCTCAGCTTCCTGCGCTGCATCCCCAATCTGCTGCTGATGGCGCCGGGCGATGAGAACGAATGCCGCCAGATGCTCAGCACCGGCTTCCGCCACAGCGGTCCGGCAGCAGTGCGCTATCCGCGCGGTGGCGGCCTCGGCGTGGCGGTAGACCCGGCGCTCGCCACCCTGCCCATCGGCAAGGGCGAGGTACGCCGCCAGGGCCGGGATGTCGCCTTGCTCGCCTTCGGCGCCCCGCTCGGTGCCGCCCTGGCGGCGGCAGAACAGCTCAACGCCAGCGTGGCCAACATGCGCTTCATCCGGCCGCTGGACGCCGAGTTGGTGCTGGAGCTGGCCGCCAAGCACCGACTGCTGGTGACGGTGGAAGACAATGCCGTGCTCGGCGGCGCCGGCAGCGCGGTCAACGAATGCCTGGCGGCGCACGGCATCCAGGTGGAGGTGCTGAATCTGGGCCTGCCCGATCGCTTCCTGGAACAGGCCAGCCGCGACGAACTGCTGGCGGAGTGCGGGCTGGATGCCGATGGTATACTGCGGGCCATTCAGACGCGCCTGCAGGGAACACTTGCCATCCCCCCCGCCGCTGATGTAAATTCTTAGCGAATCGCTCAACTATTAAATCATGACAGCCAGATTTGACCTCAAGGTCGTTACCGACTTTGCCTCCGCCCATTCCCTGCGGGGTTACCCCGGGGACTGCAACCGGCTGCACGGTCATAACTGGAAGGTGGAGGTGGAAATGCAGGCCGAAAGCCTGGATGAGCTCGGCATGGTGCTGGATTTCAAGACGATCCGTCAGGCTGCCCGCAAGGTGGGCGATGAGCTGGACCATCGTTACCTGAACGACATCCCGCCCTTTGACCGCCTCAATCCCACGGCGGAGAACATCGCCGCGCACTTCTTCCGCCGTCTGTCCGAAGAGCTCAACGACACCCGCGCCAAGGTCAGCGCCGTCACCCTGTGGGAGACCGAACGTGCCTGTGTCCGCTATACAGAGGAAGCCTGAAGCATGACCCATGCCTGCGAGACCATCGCCGACGTCCAGAGCAGCGAGGATACCCGCCGTATCCCCATCAACAAGGTCGGCATCAAGGACATCCGCCATCCGATGCGGATCCAGGAGCGCAATGGCGGCGAACAGCACACCGTCGCCAACTTCAACATGTACGTGAACCTGCCGCACAACTTCAAGGGCACGCACATGTCACGCTTCGTGGAGATCCTCAATCGCCACGAACGCGAGATCTCGGTGAAGACCTTCAAGGAAATGCTCAAGGAGATGGTACAGATCCTCGAGGCCGAGGCCGGCCACATCGAGATGTCCTTCCCCTACTTCGTCAACAAGGCGGCCCCGGTGTCCGGCGTGCAAAGCCTGATGGACTACGAGGTAACCTTCATCGGCGAGATCAGCAACGGCGAGCCGGTGCTGACCCTGAAGGTGGTGGTGCCGGTCACCAGCCTGTGCCCCTGCTCGAAGAAGATCTCCGAGCGCGGCGCCCACAACCAGCGTTCCCACGTCACCGTGGCGGCGCGCCTGCGCGGCTTCATGTGGATCGAGGACATCATCGACCTGGTGGAAAAGCAGGCCTCCTGCGAACTGTATGGCCTGCTCAAGCGGCCGGACGAAAAGTTCGTCACCGAACGCGCCTACGACAATCCCAAGTTCGTGGAAGACATGGTGCGTGATGTGGCGGTGCAGCTGAACCGGGAGGAACGCATCGAGGCCTACGTGGTGGAATCGGAGAACTTCGAGTCCATCCACAACCACTCCGCCTATGCGCTGATCGAGAAAGACAAGACCCGGTAGGAGCGAATCGTATTCGCGATGGGGCCTATGGAGCAGCCATCGCGGACACGGTCCGCTCCTACATCAGTATTTTTCCCGCAGTACCATCGCCTCATTGTCGCGCTGCATGTCCAACCGCCCGAGGAAGGACATGCCAAGCAGCACGTCAGCGGGCTGAGCCCCCTCCAGCACCACGGCAGTGACCTGACGCAGGATGATGTCACCGAACTGCACGCGGTCGAGGGTGATGCGATACACCGGCACCACATCCGAGGCGGTACTTACCATGCCGCGCTCCCCCACCACCCGATAATCGATGCCGAGGCGGCGCGCCTGTGCGGCATTCATGGCAATGTGGGTGGCGCCGGTATCCACCAGAAAATCCACCGTCTGACCATTGATGCTGCCCGCCATGCGGTACATGCCACCGCGATCCGGCCAGACATGTACCTCGGCCCGCGGCAGTGCCTTGTAGCTGCCGCTGATTCGATTGCCGAGCCCCAGACGCTGTTCCTTGCCATCGATCTCCAGCAGGGCGCTCTCGCTGTCTGCCGCCAGCAGCTTCACCCCCTCGGGGCTGCGTTCACCCACCTTCAGCATGCGCTGCGCGCCGTCAATCTCCAGCACGGCCCGGCCGCTGAACAGCCCGACCACCGCCACCTTCGGCGCCGCTGCCACCGGCAGCGTCAGAAACAATGCGAGCATCATCCATCGATATCTCATTGCCTGCCTCCGGATGAGGGTATGGATTCAAACTTCAAACTTCAAACTTCAAACTTCAAACTTCAAAAAGGAATAGCGGCAACCGCATTGAATCGTGAATTTTTGAGTCTTGAATTTCCTTAAACCAGCCTGGCGATTCCTTGTAACACCAGCCAGGCCATCGCGCCGGCCAACACGTCATCCAGCATGATGCCGAAGCCGCCGTGGACATGACGATCGACCCAACGGATCGGCCAGGGCTTGACGATATCGAACAGGCGGAACAGCACGAAGCCGAGCAGCAGCCACGGCCAGCCGGACGGCGCGGCGATCATGGTGATGAAATAGCCCACCACCTCATCCCAGACGATGGCCGGATGGTCGTGTTCGCCTAGTGCCTCCGCAGTGTAATCGCACAACCAGAAGCCGAGAAAAACCGCCGCCATGACCAGCGCGAGATAGGCCGCCAACGTGACATCGCCGAGCAACCAGTACAACGGGACGGCCACCAGCGTACCGAATGTGCCCGGCGCCCTGGGGGCCAGGCCACTGCCGAAACCGAAGGACAGCAGATGGGCAGGATTGCACAGCATACGTGCCGAAGGTCGCATGATGTGTCAGCCGAAATGATCGAAACCGTGGGGCGGGTGTTCCAGCAGCGTACCATCGGGACGATACAGGCGCAGCCCGGACTTTGCCTCGATGCGGCCGATACAGCGGCAACCGCAGTCCAGCGCCGCGCACACCTGCTCGGCCGCCTCGCGCCGCTCCGGGGGTACGGTGAAGCACAGTTCGTAGTCATCGCCGCCGCCCAGGGCGTAACGCCAGCGCTCTGCGGCCTCGGGTAACAGGTGCTGCAGCGCAGGCGAGTACGGCAACTGCGCCAGCTCCAGCCGCGCGCCGACGCCACTGCGCGCGAGGATGTGGCCGAGGTCGGCGGCCAGCCCGTCGGAGATGTCGATGGCGGCGCTGGCGATGCCGCGCAATTGCAGGCCGGCTGCCACGCGCGGCTCGGGCCGGTCCAGGCGGGCGCGCAGATAAACTGCATCGGCAGCATCTGCACGGCGCTGCCCCAGGGCCAGTTCCAGGCCGAGGCCGGCATCGCCCGGCGTGCCGGTGACATAGATAAGGTCGCCCTCCCTGGCACCATCACGGCGCAGTGCGGCACCCTGCGGCACAAGGCCGTGCAGCTGCAGGGAAATGACCCGCGGCCCGCGCACCGTATCGCCGCCGACCAGCTGCACACGAAAACGCTCCGCCAGGGCAAACAGGCCGTCGGCAAACCCCTGCAGCCAGGACTCGTCGGCCTCGGGCAGACTGAGGGCCAGGGTGGCCCAGGCCGGCTCGGCGCCCATGGCGGCGAGATCGCTCAGTCCCACGGCCAGTGCCTTGTGCCCCACGGACACGGCATCGGTACCCGACGGATAGTGGCGCCCCTCCACCAGGGCATCGATGGACACCGCCAGCTCCATTCCCGCCGGCACGCGCAGCAGGGCACAATCGTCGCCCACGCCCAGGGCGACGTCGTCGCGCCGCACGCCGCGTGCAGTGAAGTAGCGCTCGATGAGGTTGAACTCGGACAGGCTCATGGGAAAGTCCGCGGGTAGGGCATGCACTCCGCGCCAGAGGATGGGCCGCAGCGTGCGCCACGAAGGGCCTGCGACACAATGAACAAGATATTCCAGGATGCACAAGATAAAACCGTATCTTGTCTGTCTTGAGACATCTGGTTCATCCTGTCTCTGCTTCGGATGTTATTGAATCCGCACCGCAATATGCGCGGCGCACGCCCGAAAATCAGCGCGTCCGCACTTCCGCCGTGCGCACCTGGCGTGCCACCTTGTCGAGCACACTGTTGACGTATTTGTGGCCCTGCTCGCCACCGAAGGTCTTGGCCAGCTCCACCGCCTCGTTGATGACCACACGATAGGGCGTTTCGAGACGAAACTTCAGCTCATAGCAGCCCAGGCGCAGGATCGCCCGCTCCACCGGATCGACCTGCGGCAACGGCCGGTCAAGCAGCGGCGTGAGCAGGCCGTCCAGCTCATCCAGGCGTGCCGGCACCTCGTGCAGCAGTTCGTGGAAGAACTCCAGATCGGCCTTGCCCATCTCCCGCTCTTCCAGAAACTGGGTCTCGATATCGCCCAGGTTCTGCGCGGTGAGCTGCCATTGATAGAGTGCCTGCACCGCACGCTGGCGGGCACGGCTGCGCGCCTTGCTCATAATTACCTCAGAAAAAAACTGCAGGATGCCGCCCAGCCATGCCGGGCGCACAGCGCGGCGATGCCGCTCTTACATCTGTCCCAGCAGGTTCACCATCTCGATGGCGGAGAGGGTCGCTTCGGCGCCCTTATTGCCCGCCTTGGTGCCGGCACGCTCGATGGCCTGATCGATGGTATCCACCGTGAGTACGCCAAAGGCGACCGGCACGTTGTGCTGCATCATCACCGCCGCCAGGCCCTTGGTGCATTCGCCGGCCACGTATTCGAAGTGCGGCGTGCCGCCGCGGATCACCGCGCCGAGGGCGATGATGGCGTCGTACTTGCCGGCCTGGGCCATGCGCTGCGCCGCCAGCGGGATCTCGAAGGCACCCGGCACGCGCACGATCTCGATGTTCTTGTCCACCGCGCCATGGCGACGCAGGGTATCGAGGGCACCGTCCAGCAGGCTTTCGACGATGAAGCTGTTGAAGCGGCCCACCACGATGCCGAAGCGGGCGTTGTTGATCACCATGCTGCCTTCGTAGGTCTTGATCTCGCTCATGATGCTTTCCTTGTTTCCGGTTAATTATGTTCTTGTGATGCCCCGCGCAGGAGCGAATCGTATTCGCGACAGCACCCTAGCCAGATGCCGGTCGCGGACACGGTCCGGCCTACTCCTGGGAGATGTACTCCACCACTTCCAGACCGAAGCCCGGCAGGCCATGCATGCGCTTGGGCGAACTCATCACGCGCATGCGGCGCACGCCGAGGTCGAGCAGGATCTGCGCGCCGATGCCGTAGGTGCGCAGGTCCGCCCCCTTGCCCTCGCGCGGCAGGCTGACGCCCTCATCCTCCAGCTGGTAGTCCTTGATGTGGCGCAACAGCTCGTCGGCAGTTTCCTGCTGGCGCAGCACCACGGCAATGCCGCTGCCCTGCTTGGCAATGTACTCCAGGGCGCGGTGCAGGGGCCAGCCGCAATCGCTGCGCTGATTGGCGAACAGGTCGCACAGGGTGTTCTGCATGTGCACCCGCACCAGGGTGGGTTCGTCGGCGCTGATCTCACCCTTGACCAGGGCCAGGTGCATCTCGCGCTCGATGAGGTCGCGGTAGGCCACCAGCTTGAATTCGCCGAACTCGGTGGGCAGCTTGCACACCGCCACGCGCTCCACCGTCGGTTCGTTCTGCAGGCGGTACTGGATCAGGTCGGCGATGGTGCCCATCTTGAGGCCGTGCTGCCTGGCGAAGATCTCCAGGTCGGGGCGACGCGCCATGGTGCCGTCTTCGTTGAGGATCTCGACGATCACCGCCGCCGGTTCCACCCCGGCGAGGCGGGTCAGGTCGCAGCCGGCTTCGGTATGGCCGGCGCGGGTCAGCACGCCGCCCGGGCGGGCCATCAGCGGAAAGATATGGCCTGGCTGGACGATGTCGGCCGGTCCGGCGTTGGGCGCCACGGCGGTGCGCACGGTGTGGGCACGGTCGTAGGCGGAGATGCCGGTGGTCACGCCGTGCGCCGCCTCGATGGAAAGGGTGAAGGCGGTGCCGTGCTTTTCGTTGTTGTTGCTCACCATCAAGGGCAGACGCAGCTGCTCGCAGCGCTCCTTGGTCAGGGTGAGGCAGATCAGGCCGCGGCCGTAGCGCGCCATGAAGTTGATGTCCTCCGGCCGCACCAGTGACCCGGCCATGATCAGATCGCCTTCGTTCTCGCGGTCCTCGTCGTCCATCAGGACGACCATCTTGCCCTGGCGGATATCCTCGATAATTTCTTCAGTCGTATTCAGTGCCATTGTCGTCTTCTGTCCGGTGCTCATTTTGTTCAGGTCGCGCTCTGCCGGCGCTGTGATTGTGTTCTGGTTACTTCAGAAAACCATGCTGGGCAAGAAACTCCAGCGTCATGCCACCACCGACCGGTTGCGCCGCGCGTTCACCCAACAACAGGCGCTCCAGGTAACGGGCGATGACATCCACCTCCAGGTTCACCCGCCGTCCCGGCGCGAAATCTGCCAGGGTGGTTTCCTGCAAGGTGTGCGGCACGATGTTCAGTTCGAACTCGGCGCCGTGCACTGCATTGACGGTGAGACTGACCCCATCGATGGTAATGGAACCCTTGGCGGCGATGTACTTGGCAAGCTCGGCGGGGGCCTGGATACGAAAACGTACCGAGCGGCCGTCAGTGCCGCGGCTCAGTACCTCGCCCACGCCATCGACATGCCCGCTCACCAGATGGCCGCCGAGGCGCGAGGTGGGCGTCAGCGCCTTTTCCAGATTGACGCGGCTGCCGACGCGCAACGCGGCAAAGCTGGTATGCGCCAGCGTTTCACCGGACACATCGGCCCAGAAGCCGTCACCCGGCAGCTCCACCGCCGTCAGGCAGACACCGTTGACGGCAATGCTGTCACCCAGCTGCACATCGCCCAGGTCCAGCTCACCGCTGCGGATGCGCAGGCGATAATCAGCTCCGTGGTGCTGCAGGGCGGCGACCTCACCGACTGCCTGTATGATGCCGGTAAACATGACTTATGCGTTCGCCTTCTGTTCAACCCTGGCGGTGATGCGCCAATCCTTGCCGACCGCCCGCAGGTCGGTGATGTTCAGCTCGATACGCTGCTCCATGCGCTCCATGCCCGGCAGGCGGAACAGGCCGCGCGCCGCATCACCCATCAGCAGCGGCGCCATGTAGATTATCAGCTCATCCACCAGGCCCGCCTGCAGCATGGCGCCGCTCAGGGTGGCGCCGGTCTCCAGCAGGACCTCATTCACCTGACGCGTGGACAACAGGGCCAGCGTGCCTTCCAGATCGACGCGGTCGAGGCCGTGGGGCAGGTGTACCACCTCGGCACCGGCCTGTTCCAGTCGCTGCCGCGCCGCCTTTTCGTCACAGGCGGTCACCACCAGTACACCGCCGGGCTGGGCCAGCAGGCGGGAAGACTCCGGCATCGACAGGCGCGGGTCGAGCACCACGCGCAGCGGCTGCCGCTCATGTCCGCCCGGCAGCGGAAAGCGCACGGTGAGATTGGGGTCGTCCGCCAGCACGGTACCGATGCCGGTGACGATGGCGCAGCTGCGGGCGCGCAGGCGCTGCACATCCTCGCGCGCCGCCGCACCGGTGATCCACTTGCTCTCGCCCGAGGCCATGGCCGTGCGGCCGTCCAGGCTCATGGCCAGCTTGCACCGCACATAAGGCCGCTCGTCGCGCATGCGGCGGATGAAACCGGGATTCAGTGCCTCGGCCTGGGTCTGCATGAGACCGGATGCCACGGCGACACCGGCCTCCTGCAGGCGGCGCAGTCCACTCCCCGCCACCAGCGGATTGGGGTCCTCCATCGCCACCACCACCCGGCCCACGCCGGCGGCGAGCAGGGCGTCGGCACAGGGCGGCGTGCGGCCATGATGGCTGCACGGCTCCAGCGTCACATAGGCAGTGGCGCCACGCGCCTGCGCGCCGGCCTGGGCCAGCGCGTGCACCTCGGCATGGGGGCTGCCGGCGATCTCGTGCCAGCCCTCGCCCACCACCGCATCATCCTTGACGATGACGCAGCCGACGCGCGGATTGGGCGTGGTGGTATACAGGCCGCGCTCCGCCAGTTGCAGGGCGCGGGCCATATAGGCGTGATCGGCAGCGGAGAATTCAGACATCGGATTATTTTTTGTCCCCATCGAGCAGGGTCAGCTGGCTGCGCTTCACCTGTGCCGGCGGCTCGTTCTGCAGGCGCTCGATCTCTTCACGGAAGGCGTTCACATCCTGGAAGCGGCGATACACCGAGGCGAAACGCACATAGGCCACCTCATCCAGCTCGCGCAACTCCTCCATCACCCACTCGCCCACCAGGCGCGTCGGCAGTTCACGCTCGCCGCTGCTGCGCAGGCGGTGCTGGATGCGGCCGATGGCCGCCTCGATGGCCTCGGTGCCGACCGGGCGTTTTTCCAGCGCGCGCAGGAAACCGGCGCGCAGCTTGTCCTCATTGAACGGCTCGCGTACCCCGCTCTGCTTGACCATGCGCGGCATCACCAATTCGGCAATCTCGAAGGTGGTGAAACGCTCGCTGCAGGTCAGACACTCGCGCCGGCGCCGCACGGCATCGCCGTCATTGGCCAGACGCGAATCGATGACCTTGGTGTCAGGGGCGTCGCAGAAGGGGCAGCGCATATATCAGATACGAGGGACAAGGCACGAGGTGCGAACAGCGCGACTTTTGTACCTCGTACCTCGCATCTCGTCCCTTATTTGCCGTACACCGGCAGGCGCTTGCACACATCCAGCACCTTGGCCTTGACCTGGGCGATCATGGCGGCGTCGCCGCGGGAGTCGATCAGATCGCAGATCCAGCCGGCCAGCGCGGTGGCCTCGGCCTCCTTGAAGCCGCGGGTGGTTATCGCCGGGGTGCCGATGCGGATACCGCTGGTGACGAAGGGCGACTGCGGGTCGTTGGGCACGGAGTTCTTGTTCACGGTGATGTAGGCGCTGCCCAGCCAGGCATCGACGTCCTTGCCGGTCAGGCCCTGCTTGATGAAGCTGACCAGGAACAGATGATTGTCGGTGCCGCCGGACACCACGTCGAAACCGCGCGCCAGAAACACCTTGGCCATGGCGCGGGCATTGACCACCACCTGCTGCTGATAGGCCTTGAATTCCGGTTGCAGCGCCTCCTTGAAGGCCACCGCCTTGGCGGCGATGACGTGCATCAGCGGGCCGCCCTGGATACCGGGAAACACCACGGAGTTCAGCTTCTTTTCCAGATCCGGGTTGGACTTGGCCAGGATGATGCCGCCACGCGGGCCGCGCAGGGTCTTGTGGGTGGTGGTGGTGGTGACGTCGGCGATCTGTACCGGGTTGGGGTACACGCCGGCGGCCACCAGGCCGGCCACATGGGCCATGTCCACGAACAGATAGGCACCGACCTTGTCGGCGATGGCGCGGAAGCGCTGCCAGTCCACCACACGGGAATAGGCGGAGAAACCGGCGACGATCATCTTCGGCTTGTGCTCCAGGGCCAGGGCCTCGACCTGGTCGTAGTCGATCTCACCGGTCTTCTCGTTCAGGCCGTACTGCACGGCGTGGTACATCTTGCCGGAGAAATTGACCTTGGCGCCGTGGGTCAGGTGGCCGCCGTGGGCCAGGGACATGCCCAGCACGGTGTCGCCCGGCTGCAGCAGGGCCATGTAGACGGCGGCATTGGCCTGGGAACCGGAGTGGGGCTGCACGTTGGCGTAGTCGGCACCGAACAGCTGCCTGGCGCGGTCGATGGCCAGCTGCTCGGCCACGTCGACGTATTCGCAGCCGCCGTAATAGCGTTTGCCGGGATAGCCTTCGGCGTACTTGTTGGTCAGGGACGAGCCCTGCGCCTCCATCACGCGCGGGCTGGCATAGTTCTCGGAGGCGATCAGCTCGATGTGCTCTTCCTGACGCACGCGCTCCTGCTCCATCGCGTTCCACAGCTCGTCATCAAACCCGGCAATGTGCATCTGCTTGGTAAACATCCGGCATCCCCTGGCAAAATCGGTAGAAGAATCAGAAATATGCGCTACGCCGCCAAAGACGCCGCGGCGGCCGCCACCCTGACGGAAAGGGTACGAATATTACCCGATCCGGGCCGATATTGCATGGGACGCAGGGGGAAACCGCCCCCCGACAATGAAAAAGCCCCGCCAAGGCGGGGCCCTTAATGGATACCGATCCACTGGTTAGTTTCCCTGGGCCCTGGCGGGCTTCTCGTTCTCTCCTCTCCCCCTTTCCGGGTTGTAATCCGTGGCGCCCGATTCAGCGGACGCATGCGGCATCAGAGGGGCCGCCGCGTCCGGCAAAACCGGGCCCCTGCAGCACAGGCTAAAACAGCGCTTCCTTGTAGGTATCGTCCCCCACTTCCGTCAGCGCATTCTTGATCGCATCCGGCGATTTCATGATGTTCATGAAGCTGTTGGCCCCCATCATGGACAGGTCCGGGAAGTTGATGGCGATGCGGAAACGTGCGTACAGCGAATACACCTTGCGCTCCGAGACGAGGATTTCATACGGCAGATGTGCCGTCGAACGCAGCGGCTTGAAGTCTATCTCGCTCATGATGTAGGTATCGTCCATGTCCTTCTTCTTGTCGCTGGGCGCCTTCATGGCCACGCCGAACACCACCTCGTTCTTGCCCGGAATATCGATGCGATACACCTGGGTCACGCCGGCCGTGCCCTTGGCCAGGCGTTCCGCCACCGCCTTCACCGCCTTTTCATGGCTCGGGTACATGGCGTGGGTGGACGGCTCATCGAAATACTCCATGCCGAACATGTAGTGGTACTTGCGCAGCTGCTTGGGGGTCAGGCCATCCGCCGGACCAAACTGCTCCATATTGCCGAGCACCTGAGCCAGCTTGGCCGTCACGGCGGCCAGATCACCATCCATGCGGTAGGCATGGGCCATGTAGGTGGGGTTGGTATAGGCCACCTGCAGCTCGCCGTTGACCTTGGTCACCGACACGCGCTGCGCCGCCCCGTAACCGCCAAACTCGGACTTGGCGGCATTCTGCTTCAACTGCTCATTGGTCACGGCAATGATGGTCGCCGTATCGTAGGGCATATAGCTGCCCACCACCTCGAAGCCGCCACCGGTCAGCTTCTGCTGGACCTCGGCAACTACCGCAGCCATATCGCCGCTGGTCTTGTAGGCCAGGATGAACGGCTTCAGCTTGTCGTCCGCCTGCGCGGTCAAAACCAGGGGCAGCAGCCCCAGCATCACTACCATCTGCTTGATGATTTTCATGACTCCCTCTCCACTAATTTTTATGGGCTACAAAAAATGCGGGGCAGCAAGTCTGTCACCTGCTGCCCCGTAACCATCGTCCTAACTATGCAGTCCTCTGACCGGAAAACAGCTTCCGGGATTAGAAGTTCATGCGCAGGGAAATGGTGTAGCTGGTCTGGGAGTGAGTGGTCTTGTGGCTGGTCGCCGTGGGCGGAACGCTACCATTCATGGTGCCGTCATCGAATGCATCAGAGATCGCACCCGTCTGGACCGACTTGCTGATCTCATCTGCAAGAACCACGGCGCCTTCCAGCATCATGTTCTTGCCGATGGCATAGCCGCCGCCGAAGGTGAAGTGAGTCTCAACGATGCCCGGGAACAGGTGGTTGTTGAACATGTTGATGGCCTGATTGCTGTAGGTCGTTGCCGGGTTTGCAACATTGGGCAATACCTTGATCGGATCATCGCCGCTGTTGAAACCGAAGCCAACCCAGTAACCGTTGCCGGTGTACTTGGCGCCGAGGGCGATGATGTCCTGGTCTTCCCAGTTGAAGTCCTTGTAGCCGTCGGCAGAACCCCACTTGATCTGCTTGTAGTCCACCGAGAACATCCACTCGTTCATGGTGTAGGCAATGCCTGCCTTGAGTTGGGCCGGCTGCTCCAGCTTGTCGGAGTTGATGGTCTGCATGCCATTGGGGCCGATGCCAAAACCGTCGGCCGCCACGGTGAGCTGATCCTTGTATTCCATGCCGATGGCCGACTGATAGGCCAGGGCCACGGTCAGCTGGCTGTTGACGTCATAGTACATGCCGATGTTGTAGCCGGTGCCCAGGTCAGTGGACACGCCGTTACCCGTGTTGCCGGCCGGGGTCATGTAGTTGATGTCCAGCGCACCGTACTGAATGACCGGGGCAATACCGAAACCGAAATTGTCCTTGTTGTAGGCCAGGGTCGGGGCAAACTTCATCAGCTGCAGGTTGGTATAGCCATGGATCAAGCCGCCGGCGTCAGCATCCGTGGCTTCACCACGATAATCCACACCCATGCCGGCAGTGCCGTACATGCCGATACCGAAGGTCAGGTTGTCGTTGATGCGGGTGGACATGGATACTTCCGGAATGACGCTCATGTCGGCATCGCTGGTCTTGCTCGCCTGGACGCCGGCGAAGTTCGACTCGGCCTTCACGTCCGGCATGAACACGGTACCGCCGAAGGCGAACTCGGTGCCCTGGGACTTGCCCAGCAGGGCAGGATTGGTCAGCGCATTTTCAGAGCCAAAAAAGGCGGCGGTGCCGGTGCCGCCCAGGGCGCGCGCCTGAGCCCCCAGACCGATGAGCTCGTCGCCGTTGGTGGCGAAGGCGGCAACGGGCAGGGCCGAGCAGGCTGCGGCGATGGAAGCGGCGAGCAGACGCTTGGAATTCTTCATTCGGGATCTCCTTGGTTTAACTGTGGGAACAATGTTTGTTGTTTATTGTCTTGTTAAGTTTTTATATGACGCCGGACACGATATTGCCTGTGTTTATAGGGTGTCAAGAGAGCAAAAGAATTTAAGTATTTGTGAATATTAATATTTTCTTATCATCAAGAAATGACAATGGGTTAGAAACTGTATCTTCACTATGGTTTATGGGTAATTGACATAACCCCGCAACGGCACGCAGCAACCAACGCCCCATCCACACATCGGCAAATGTGCTCCGGGCGCGCCTGGGTCCCGCATGCCGGCAATCAGTCCCGCCGCGCCGCGGCCCACTACCGCCCGTCCCCGGGCCCGGACACCTTGCGCCGCATGACGGCGAGAGTGCCGTTCGCGCGCCCACAAAAAAACCCGCCGAAGCGGGTTTTTTTGTGGGTCGCAACCGTAACGCTTACATGTACAGGCAGATGTCCGACTCACCGGCAAATTCGAAGAATTTGGCGGCACCGGCGTACTCCATGCCATCGATGAAATCGCTATGATTAAAACCGAACAGTTCCACGGTCATCTGGCAGGCGGTAAAGCGTACTTCCGCCTCCTGACAGAGTTCACGCAGCTCTGCGATGGTGGCCACGCCGTTATTGGCGATGGTCTTCTTCATCAGCGCAGTGGCCAGTGACTCGAAGCCGGGGATATTGGCCTGGACGATGTTGGGGATGTTCCAGTTGATGCCGCGGAACCACTTGGGACCGAACGGCATCTTCATCGGCATGCCGGGGTTACCCAGCGGACTGACCTTGAGACCGCTCAGGTCCTTGCGCACCAGCTGCAGGCCGTAGAAGGTGAAGAAGATCTCCACTTCGTAGCCCAGAGCCGAAGCGGTGGACGCCAGGATGAACGGCGGGTAGGCCCAGTCCAGGGTACCCTTGGTGGCGATGATCGCCAGTTTCTTCTGATCGGACATTTTGGAGCCCCCTCCTCAGAAATTTATTGTTTTATGCCTTCTTGATCAGGAATACGAACTTGCCGCCTTCTTCGCCGGAGGACAGCAGGGTGTTGCCGGTCTGCTTGGCAAAGGCTTCGAAATCCTTCACGGAACCCGGGTCGGTGGCCACAATCTTCAGTACCTGGCCGGAACCCATGCCGCCCAGGGTCTTCTTGGCACGCAGGATGGGCAGCGGGCAGTTCAGGCCAGAAGCGTCCAGTTCTTGATCGAAATTCGCCATTGTTTCTCTCCTCAGGACTTTACGTCGGTTGAAAAAAGGGCCCAAACAGACCCAACTATTAGAATACAAGAGCGAACTTATATGACAAACACTGGGGGTAACGCAAGTTCGCAGCCACCTACCCGAAAGAGGTAGACAGCATCCCTGTACCGTTAAAACATCGGCGCTCAGGCGACTGCCAGACCGCCCTGCAACCAGGCCATGATGCCGCCGCGCAGATTATAAACATTGTCCTTGCCCAGCGACGTCAGATAGGCACAGGCCTGGGCAGAACGGGCGCCGGTACGGCAATAGATGATCACCTCGGTATCGTCGGGTATCTTCTCCACGCTCATCGGCAACATGTGCAAGGGAATATTGGTAGCGCCGGGGATGATGCCGGAAGCAACCTCCATCGGGCTGCGCACATCGATGAGACGCACCTGCCTGCCCTCGCCTTCCAGCATGCGCTTGACGTCGAAGATTTCTATCTCTCTGAAGTTGAACATGTCGAGGTGTGGCCTCTGGCAAATTAGAAATTGCTTATATTCTAGAAATTCCCCCCGGCGATTTTCAATATCCCACAAGGGTAGTCCGCATTATTTCCTGCGAACCTATTGCCTCTTGCGCCGGTCTCAAAGCTGGTACGATGCCCCCCTCATTCACGCGGTGCCGAGCCCTTGAAATTTGTCACTTATATCTGTGCGCTGCTGCTGGCGGTCACCCCGCCGGCCTTTGCCACATCCGACGGCCTGGACCTGCCGGACATCGGTGACAGCTCCGCCACCGCCCTCACCCCTGCCGATGAGGAGCGCTTCGGTCGCGAGATGATGCGCTCCATCCGCCACTCCGGCCGCCTGCTGAATGATCCCGAAGTGGAGGAGTACATCCAGCAGCTGGGTTACCGCCTGGTATCCACCAGCGAACAACCGGCCGCGGGCTTCCATTTCTTCGTGGTCAGCGCCCCCAGCATCAACGCCTTCGCCATGCCCGGAGGCTACATCGGGATTCACACCGGCCTCATCACCGCCAGCCGCAGCGAAAGTGAACTGGCCGGCGTGGTGGCGCACGAAATCGCCCACGTCACCCAGCACCATCTGGCGCGCAGCTTCGAACGTGCCGGGCAGATGAATCTGCCGATGACCGCGGCGGTCATCGCAGCCGTCCTGCTTGGCGCCAGCAATCCGCAGATGGGAGAGGCCGCCCTGGCCGCCACCATGGCCGGCGGTACCCAGATGCAACTGGACTTCACCCGCAGCAACGAGCGCGAGGCCGACCGGGTCGGCATGCAGATGCTGGCCGGCGCCGGCTTCGACCCGCAGGGCATGCCAGGCTTTTTCGAACGTCTGCAACAGGAATATCGCTACGCCAGCAACGCCCTGCCGGAGTTTCTCAGCACCCATCCCGTCACCCTGGATCGTATCGCCGATGCCCGCAATCGTGCCGAGCAATATCCTGCCGCGCATGCCGCCGACAGCCTCAACTACCAGTTGGTGCAGGCCAAACTGCGTGTGCTGGAAGCACGCAATCTCAATGTACTGGCGCGACAATACCGCGATGCCCTGGCCGACAGCCGCGGCATCAATGATGCCGTGGAGCGCTATGCCTATGCCCTGGTACTGCTCAGGCAACGCGACTACACCCAGGGCCGTGAACTACTCGCCGCACTGCGCCGCGCCGACCCCGGACGCATCGCCTACCTGCTGGCGCTGGCCGAACTGGAAGCGGCGGACAACAGGACCGCCGTTGCGGAACAGATTTATCGCGAAGGACTGCGGCTCCATCCCAACAACGGCCTGCTCACCCTCGCCCTCGCCGCACATCTGCTGCGGGTGGAGCAGCCTGCCCAGGCAACCGCATTGCTGCGCGAGCACACCCGCAACCGCAGCGCAGTGCCGCGGGCCTACGAACTGCTGGCGGATGCCGAGACCCGCAGCGGCAACAAGGGCATAGCCCATATCGCCCTGGCCGATTACTACCACAGCCTCGGTGAGACGCAGACCGCCATCGAGCAACTCAATCTCGCTCGCCGCAGCGGCGGACTGGATTTCTATTACCAATCTCTGCTCGAGGCCAAGCTGGCACAACTCAAGGAAGAATCCAGACCAAAAGCAAGGCATTGACCATCACCACACGGCATGCGCCCAGATGCGCATGCTTGCCTCACGCCCGTTCCACCCCAGCCTTTCCCGGAAAATTTTCGTCCGTGCGGGAATAAAGCCGCCCTCCCCATCCACTATTAAGAACAAGCAGGCAGGTTGATTGCGCGCCGACAGCATAGAAGAAATTCAGCCATTTCTAATATGCGCGCTGAAATTGTTTATATTTTTTGTCGGGGTTGTTCCAGACAACAAATTTGTTTTATATCTAGAAACAGCACAGCAATGACGGTGCAGAACCACTACCCTGCATCACCAGGTATCAGAACCACAACAACTCGCGCCGCAGCGCGTGTAACAACACCAACGAGGAGGCAAAAATGCGGAAGCCCGCCAAACTGATAACCGCCGCCAGCGCCGTCGCGGCAATGCTCGGTGCCCTGACCCTGTCGGCGCCGGTTCTGGCCGCCGACCCGGCCGTCGTCGCCGAAGGCAAGAAGATCACCGAGGACCGCCGTCTCGGTAACTGCCTGGCCTGCCACATGATCGAAGGCGCCGAGATGCCCGGCAACATCGGCCCCCCGCTGGTCGCCATGCAAGCCCGTTTCCCGGAAAAGGCCAAGCTGCGCGCGCAGATTTGGGACTCCACCAAGGCCAACTCCAACACCATGATGCCCCCCTTCGGCAAGCATGGGATCCTCAGCGAGGATCAGATCAACAAGGTGGTTGAGTACATCTACACCCTCTAAATTTCCAGCTCGCAAAAGGAGTCCGTTAACGTGAATACCAAGCGCAGAATCTTTCTCAAGGGCACCCTGGCCGGCAGCGCTGTTGCCGTCGCCGTTGGCGCCGGCCTGCTCAATCCCCGCCAGGTGCTGGCTGCCTGGCCCAAGGCCGCCTTCGAGGCCAAGGACATCGCCTCCAGCCTGAAGGGCGTCTACAACGCCGACATGACCACCCCCAGCAACAACATCGAGATCAAGGCCCCCGACATCGCCGAGAACGGCGCCGTGGTCCCGGTCACCGTCAATGCCAACATCAAGGGCATCGAGTCCATCAGCCTGTTCGTCGAGCAGAATGCGACCCCGCTCA
>Ga0172382_10000666_pt1 | contig 64519 bp, 71 predicted proteins | sample Leawel138RmetaG_FD_122245 | JGI IMG/M metagenome (GOLD analysis project Ga0172382, IMG submission 122245) | Leachate microbial communities from a municipal landfill in Southern Ontario, Canada - Leachate well 138R metaG | ecosystem: Engineered > Solid waste > Landfill > Unclassified | place...
AGAGTAGGTAGAGAAGAGTATGGCAGCAATTGTTGAAGCGTTTTGGAAGCGTAAAAGCCTTGCAGAATTGGACCAAGAAGAGTGGGAGTTGCTGTGTGACGGCTGTGGTTTATGCTGCTTGCAGAAGCTAGAAGATGAGGATGATGGCGCGGTGTATTACACCAATATCGCCTGTAAATTACTCGACTTAGATACGGCGCGTTGCAGTAACTACCCAAACCGTAAAAGTTTTGTACCCGACTGTATTCAGTTGACAGCTGATCAGGCGAGTGCCTTTAAGTGGCTGCCGAGCACCTGTGCTTATCGCTTAGTCTCGGAGGGTAAAGACTTGTTTGTCTGGCACCATTTGGTCTGTGGTAATACTGATGCAGTGCACACTGAGCGTGTTTCACGACTCGGACGCATGGTCAGTGAGTTAGATGTGGCCGATGAGGATTGGGAAAAGCACCTGATTTTTAGATCAGGCTAGCCCTTGCGCTGTTTATGAACGACGCCTAGCACCTGAAGATAGGTGGGCAGGTGGTTAGCGTCAGAGCAAATTAGCTGTTGTTTTTATTCAATAAGTCAGCCAAGCCTGCAAGACCTTTAAAGGTTTGTTGCGGGCCTTTTTGGCCGGCGCTTTCTTCTTTTTGATAATGTAAATCGACTTGGCGTTGATGCTCATTATCATGGCAATACAAGCACAATAACTCCCAGTTTGAACCGTCGGACGGGTTGTTATCATGGTTGTGGTCGCGGTGATGCACGGTTAATTCACTGAGGCCTTTGCCACTGAATTCACGACTGCAACGGCCACAAAAATGCGGGTACATCTTTAAGGCTTTATGACGGTAGCCGCTTTCTCTTTCTTTGTAAGACTGTGCCAAAATTTTATCAAGTTTACTGGTGCTCATTGAGTTGGACCTTTACAAATCTGGCTTAACGGGCTGTTAACTGAAAATAACTTGGCGCGAATAGCGCTGACACCACTGGCAGTTAAGCGTTTCGTGTGCTTCTCTAAATACGTTTGCGCGGCTGCTGCATTGGCAAATAAATAAATACCGCCAGCTTCTTGTGTGTCAGGGTTTTCGGTCCAAATTTTCCAGAGTAGGCCGGGCTCTTGGCTGATTGACTCAGCTAAAGACTGCATGGCTTGCTGCATCTCTTTACCAAACGGCCCAGTAAATGGGAAATCAATTTGCAGTATAGTTTGCATCGCCAAGCTCCATTAATATTCAAGATAATAATAGAGCTTAGCTGAGTAATGCTCAAGCTGGTTAACTGAGATTAGCTAGCGGCAGGCATTGCCTTTTTACCGAGTGTTTCAATGGTTTGCCAAAGCCAGCTGGGTAAGTCATCTGAATCGAGGCTATCGATCATGTTTTTGACGGCTAAGCCCAGTTCTGTATCACCATCAATCTGTAAGCGTCGGCGGAAGAACAGGGTGTCTGGATCTTCTTGGCGACTGGCTAGCAATAAAAATTCACGCCAGTTACCGCTGATAGTGACCTCAACCGCTGCGCGATCCTTGATCAGCAAGCGGTTACTGTTCGGCTCTTTGCTCAGGCACCAAGATAAGTTTAAATCAGTGACTTGCAAACGCATCCAGCGACCCTCGAGAATATCAAATAAGCCGTCTTGCATAGCGTGTGCAAATACCTGATTCAAACTGCGCTGTAAGGCAAAGCGCTGTAAGAAAAAAGGTAAGTGGGTGGCGAATGGTAAAACACGGTCGCCTGCAGACAATAAAAAAGGCGCTGCACGATTTAACATAAACCGACCTCCTCAGCACTGACCATGCCGGGGCGGCCATGCCAGTAACCATTACAGCCTTGTACTGCAAGCGGAGCTTGTTGACCTTGACGAACCTTGTCCCATGCACTGATTACATCAGCCATGCCCTGTGCGCGAGGGCTTAAACGGGCAATATCGACGCCAGTATTTCGCAGTGTTGGGAAATCAGCCAGTAGATTATTCACCTCAGCCGACATAGTTTGAATGCCGTTAATGGTGAACAACGCTTGCCCTTCTTGGCTCAACAAAGGGATGCCTTCTTCGTACTTAATACAGCATAAGTCGCAATCATCTTTGGGGCGGTTTTCTGAGCGTGCGGTAAAACAACGAGCAGAGTAGGCCAGTGGTAAATGTCCATAAGCAAAGACTTCTACTTCGGGTCGAGCGACGCCCAGTTCATCAAGTTGCTGCAAAGCTGATGAAATAATATGCGCAGAGCACTCAACTGGTGGTGACCAGCGCTGCATACCGCACGCGATAAATTCAGCTAAGGTATGGCCGTTGTAAATATTTAATGCTGGGCCGCCAACAAAGGGGACTTTGAGTGTGCTTAAAAACTGCACGGCTGACATGTCATTGGCTTCAACTAAAAACTCACCATTATTGCACATGCGCTTTAGACTGGATAACTCTGAAGCGGCCTCAACTAAAGTCAATCCAGAGACGACAACCTGTGCCTTGCTTTGTTGTTGCATATCGCGTGCTAAGCCCAGCCAATCATCCAGCGATAGCGAGCGTCGTTTTGAGCACACAGTTTCGCCCATGTAGATAATATCTAGTGGTTGCTCAGCCATATCTGCATAAAATTGCATTAAGGTGTCGCGTTCCCAGAAAAATAAAACTGGGCCTAAAGAAAGCTTCATTATGCTTGCCCCCCTATTGCCATGAGCGGTGGTATGCACCGAGAGTGGTTTGGCTGCCTTCAGACAGTCCTGCTAAGGTTTGCTGCCAGATGGGTTCAACCTTGTACTGCTCGGGGGCTTGGCGATAACTATCTAAAGCTGCGCGCCACACACGAGTGACTTGTTCCACATAGGCTGGGCTACGTTGGCGGCCTTCAATTTTAACCGCGCTAACACCAATTTTTGCCAGTTCAGGAATTAAGTCCATGGTGTCGAGACTGGTGGGTTCTTCAAGAGCATGGAAGCGCTGGCCATTGACCATAAAACGGCCTTTGCATAGTGTTGGATAGCCTGCAGATTCGCCTTCGCTGTAACGGTCAATTAATACGTCATTAAGGCGTGAGGTAAGTTCACCCTCTTCATTGCTCCAGCGTACGGCTTTAGCTGGCGAGCAGACACCGCACAGGTTAGGTGACTCGCCGGTTAAATACGAGGATAAGTGGCAGCGACCTTCGGCCATGATGCACAAACTACCAAAAGCAAACACTTCAATTGGCACTGAGGTTTGGCTGGCAACATGTTTGACTTGCGCCAGTGAGAGTACCCGCGGCAATACCGCACGTTTAATATTGTAGCGCTCTTGATAAAAAGCTAAAGCGGCGGCATTGGTAGCCGAGCCTTGTACAGATAAATGCAAATTGAGTTGCGGGTGATGCTTGCTGGCATAGGCCAAAACACCAGGGTCAGCGGCAATTAGAGCATTAACGCCTAAGTCTGCGGCTTGATCAACGGCACGTTGCCAGCGACTCCAACCTTCAGGTTGGGCATAGGTATTGACCGCAATATAAACGTGTTTGTTATGTTGGTGGGCGAATGCTATGCCGTTCTCCAGCTGCTTATCATCAAGATTTAAGCCCGCAAAGTGACGGGCGTTGGTATCGTCACGAAAACCAACATAAACAGCATCAGCACCTTGGCGAACAGCAGCTTTAAGGGCAGGCAGACTGCCTGCAGGACAAACCAGTTGCATGTGATCTCCTACGGTCAGGTATGGATCCAGTTGGGCTAGAGACCCATTTTAATCCATGCAATCTAAGCAGATTGCTGTGTGGGGGCATTGACGAGGGTCAATTAGCAGCAGGAAGAGCTGATCTTTAGATAAGCAACTTGAGGTTAAGGTGGCGTTAAAAGCAGAAAATATGCACTAAAAATTAGAATGTTTAACTCTTTAGAGTGCGAAAACTGAGCCTCACCAGTGCTGGCAAGGCTTGTTTGTTTAGCGTTGTAACATGTGTGTTGCTGCTTCCATTGAGGCGGATAGATCCTCATCATCGCTGATACGGTTCTGCACATCGAGGCCAAGCTGCGAGAAAGCATGCACTTGGCTCCAGTCTACTTGGCTGAGCGGGTGAGTGGTGTCAGCATAGCTTTGTAATACGGCTACCTGGACAATATCAACGTAATCCACTGAGCCAGACTGGCGCTCAAAGTCCAAGTAGTTTCCTGGTACACTGATGATTTGTTCAGGGAAATCCCAAGCGCGTAAAATATATTCACCTATAATCGGGTGAATGCGCTCAATAACATAATTCAGGCTGATTGAATCTTTAAGCAAGGCATTGCTTTCTTCTGCGTAAGTCAAAATGGGTAAAATGCCAATTTGATGAACGAGGCCAGCCAGCGTTGCTTGGTCGGGCATTAGGCTGGTGAAATGTCGACACAGCACATGACACATGCCAGCAATTTCGGTACTTCTGCTCCAAACATCACGCATCTTGTTGTCAATCACATCAGAAGTGGCTTGGAACATTTGTTCCATTGCCAGACCAGTTGCCAGATTTGAGGTGTAGTTAATTCCCAAGCGATTGATCGCCATATTTAAGTCGGTGATTTCTCTGCTGGTGCGTAGCAGAGGACTGTTGACAACTTTAATTAAGCGTGCAGTTAGGGCCGCGTCATTGCCGATCACTTTGCTCAGAGCAGGAATACTGATGTTAGGGTCTTCGGCTGCTTCACGTACACGCAAAGCAACCTCAGGCAGTGTTGGCAGTACTAAATCATCATTTTTAATTGCTTCAAGCAGTTCGTATTGGACCGTTTCTGCCAGTGTGCTCATACATGTATTCCTTCATGCAAATAAAAATCAGCGTAAAATTTCGCGCTCGGTGTCTAGTAAATAGGGCAGGTCCAGCTGTTCGAGTAGGACTTTCTCATTGTTCTCGAAATAAATACGGCCATCGCTAACAGCATCAACCAGCGCTGTAGCAAGCAATTCAACACCATATTCGCTGCGTGCTGCGCTGACTACTTCACCCACTGCACTTGAGTGCACCGGTGAGAGTAGCGGTGTGCCGGGTGCTGGAATATCAGTACTGGCTAGCTGGAAACGGTACATATGGCGTTTTAACTTACCCAAGTATTGCATGCGCGCAACGATTTCTTGGCCTGTGTAGCAGCCTTTCTTAAAGCTCACTGCATCCAGCGCTGGTAAGTTCAGCATTTGCGGAATAAATTGCTCACGGCTGGCTGGGCTGACATGACCAATGCCACTGCGTATTTCGCCTAGTAACCACGTGTTGAGTGGTGCTTCAGGTAGTAGGTTAAGTAGGCGTTTGCGCAGGCATGGACCTTCGTCAGCGCTGACCCACAGTTCTGTTAAGTACTCAGAAACGCGAATTGCGATCATATGATTATGATGCACCGTGCTATTGATCTCTTTAGGTAAGTCAATACCTAGAGCGGTCAACGCCGCGTCACCTTGGTATAAGCCAAAACGGCTCCAGAGCGCGCTATCATCACTGAGTTTAGATTTAGAAAAAACGGCATACTTTTGCAGTTCAGCGAGCTGAGAGGCTAAAATTTCGTGATTCATCGCCAATAAATAGCCGTCATTTTCTAAAAGCACACGAAAACTTGATAACATGCGACCCTTGGGCGTACAACGCGCGCCGAGGCTGCTGCGTTCATCGCTGACGTAGGCAAGGTTGCAGGTTATTTGACCTTGCAGAAAAGCTTTTGCATCTGGGCCGCGAACGGCTAAAACAGATTCGTGAGTTAAAGGGGTGAAACTTGCACAATCAGTCATGACTGTCTCGCTTGTGAATAATTCTTTCGTCTATCATAGAGTGATAAAAGAGTCTTGTCAGCGTATGTGGCTTTGTTAAATCCGTCTTATACTGAATTAACCATCGTTTGGAGTGTGGCATGTCTATCGAAACTGAAGTGAAGCGTCTTTATTGGCACAGCCGCAGAGGGATGTGGGAACTGGATCAGCTGTTGGTGCCTTTTGTCGAAGAGCAGTATTTAAAGCTCGATGACGCCGATCGTGAGCGCTATCGCATGTTGCTCGATTGTGAGGATCAAGATATTTTTGCTTGGTGCATGCGCCGTTCTGAGCCAGGTAGCGCTGACTTGAAGCGTATTGTTGAGCTGGTTCTGGAACATGCAAAGCCTAAATAGTCAGGCTTTTTTATGCTTTTGGCAGCCCTCGTTAAGGCTGTCGAAGCTTGTCATGTTGGTCTTGTTGCTAGCGTGTTTAGCTGTTTTTCTGTCAAGCATTGCATGGCCGTTAAAACTCGCCCTGTGGTTTGTTTTAGGCGTGCAGATGAGCTTTCACCTGTATCGTCTACAGCAGCAACAATGGCCGAGTCAGCGTATAGGTCTGCGGCATAGTGCGCAGGGCTGGCAGCTTTGGAGTGCCGAGCATGGTTGGCGCTCGATACAGTTGCGCGCTGATAGCATGGCAACACCTGCGTTAATCGTATTGCACTACAGGTGTGCTCGGCAGTGGTTCTATCGTAGTATTGCTATACCGGCTGATAGTCTATCGCAGGACAGCCATCGCCGCCTGCGAGTGCGCTTGAAGTTCAGTCGTCAGCGTTGGCGGGCTGTAAAATAGTGTCTTGCGCCTGTGCACTTAATGCTGGATAGCTCAGAGTGTAATGCAAGCCGCGGCTTTCTTTACGCTGCATGGCTGAACGAATAATCAAGTCCGCTACCAGAACTAAGTTGCGCAGCTCAATCAAGTCACGGCTGACGCGATAGTTACTATAGAACTCATCAATCTCATCGAGTAATAGACGTATGCGGTGCTGTGCGCGTAGCAAACGTTTGTCGGTACGCACAATGCCGACGTAGTCCCACATAAAACGCCGTAATTCATCCCAGTTGTGAGCAATGATCACATCCTCGTCAGAATCTGTTACCAAGCTGGCGTCCCAGTGCGGAAGCGCTTCGGGTGCACTGACCTGCGTAGCCTGTTGGGCAATATCAGTGGCAGCTGAGCGCGCGTAAACAAAGCATTCTAATAATGAGTTGCTGGCCATACGGTTAGCGCCGTGCAGGCCGGTAAAACTGGTCTCACCAATGGCATAGAGGTTGCTGATATCGGTATGCCCAGCCTGATCAACGACGACACCGCCGCAGGTATAATGCGCCGCTGGTACCACGGGAATGGGCTGGGTGGTGATATCAATACCAAAGGTCAAGCAGCGTTCATAGACAGTGGGGAAGTGCTCTTTAATAAACGCAGCGGGTTTATAGCTGATATCCAAATACACGCATTCAATGCCAAGACGTTTCATTTCATGATCAATCGCGCGTGCGACAATATCACGAGGAGCCAGTTCTTCGCGGTTGTCAAAACGAAACATAAAACGCTCGCCGTTGGGCAGTTTTAAATGTGCCCCTTCGCCGCGTAATGCTTCCGTGATTAAAAAGTTTTTGGCCTGAGGATGGTATAAGCAGGTGGGGTGAAATTGATTAAACTCTAGATTACCGACACTGCAACCGGCGCGCCATGCCATGGCGATACCATCACCGCATGCGCTATCTGGATTGCTGGTGTACAAATACACTTTGGCTGCACCACCGGTAGCGAGTACGGTAAAACGCGCAGCATAGGTATCGACTTCGTTGGTTTCTAGGTTGAGTACATAGGCACCTAAGCAGGTATTACCTTCGCGACCTAACTTATTTGTCGTGATTAAGTCGATCGCGGCTTGCTGTTCGATGAGGTGAATATTGCTGCGCTGGCGTGCGCGTGCTAACAGTGTAGTAAAAATTGCCGCGCCAGTTGCATCAGCCGCATGAATAATGCGCCTATGGCTGTGACCGCCTTCACGTGTGAGGTGATAATCAAAGTGCGACTCATCAGCTTCGCTGGGTTCCTTGCGAGTGAAGGGCACGCCTTGTTCGATGAGCCAGTCAATTGCACTGCGACTGTGTTCAACAGTGAAACGCACGGCGTCTTCATTGCATAGGCCTGCGCCGGCAATCAAGGTGTCGTGCACGTGCGACTCAACCGTATCAGTGTCATCAAGTACGCCGGCAACACCGCCTTGCGCCCAGTAGGTTGAGCCGCTAGCGAGGTCGCCTTTACTGAGTACGGCAATACGTAAGTGTGGTGGCAGAGTTAAAGCTGTGGTTAAACCTGCGGCACCGCTGCCGATAATAAGAACGTCATATTGGTAAGAATGGTTCATGGGTAGGGTCCACTACAAAAGACGTTGGCAAGTATAGCGCTGGATTGCGTCGTAAAATACTTACAAATTTCGGGAACTTTAACGTCGACTGGTGGCTCAATAGTGGCGTATGTCATTAAACAGCGCGTCATAAGTAGAAACAGGTTAAAGTTAAACAAATACATAATAGGGCTGTGATGGGTCTTTTTTCGACACCAGCCGGGTTGCTGCAAATGTTTAATGCGGAGAAATAATATGGCGCACACTGAATGTGCTGTGAAATGTAATGTTATGAAAGTACAGGTTGGGGACTCGGCATGACGCCAGATGATGACCAACAGTTGGTGAAGCGCGTTCAGAATGGGGATAAGCGGGCTTTTGACTTGCTGGTATTAAAATATCAACACCGAATTTTAGGGCTTGTCGTGCGCTTCGTACATGATCCGCACGAGGCGCAGGATGTGACTCAAGAAGCATTTATTAAAGCGTATCGCGCATTAGCAAATTTTCGTGGTGATAGCGCCTTTTATACGTGGCTCTACCGTATTGCGATTAATACGGCAAAAAATTATCTCGTGTCGCGTAATCGGCGACCACCCAGCAGTGATGTTGATTCAAGTGATGCTGAGTTTTATGACGGCGATCATGCTTTAAAAGATATGGCTTCGCCTGAGCGTTTAATGTTGCGCGATGAGATTGATCAAACTGTGCAACAAAGCATTAAACAATTGCCAGAAGATTTACGCCGTGCACTAACTTTGCGTGAATTTGATGGTCTGAGTTATGAGGACATTGCAACTGTGATGCAGTGCCCGGTCGGTACAGTGCGTTCGCGCATTTTTCGAGCGCGCGAGGCTGTTGATAAAGCCTTGCGGCCTTTGTTACAAGACGCTTAATAATGCGCAACGTAAGCCAAGAGAGGAATCCAAATATGAGTCAAGAAGCCCTTAAGCAGTCGCTTTCAGCGCTTATAGATAATGAGGCTGATGAGTTGGAGTTGCGCCGAGTGCTCAATGCCAGTGCGGAACCGGAGTTGCGCGACAGTTGGTCTCGTTATCAAATCGCACGTGCTGCGATGCATAATGAGCCCTTGTATGCTCAAGTTGATTTATCTGCTGGCATTATGGCAGCAATTGATGCAGAGCCAGAGCTTGCTGTTGCTGCGTCAGAGCGCTCAGAGCCCGCAGCGAGAACTATAAAAGCGCGCAATATGCCATGGCTGGGACGAGTTGCTGTGGCTGCTTCTGTGACCTTGGCTGTGTTAGGCGGTGTGCGCTTTTATAATCAAGATACTATTCAGCAAGACGCCATGATGGCGAGCAGTGAGCAGCGCTTACCGACAGCCAATCATACCCAAGGCCCAGTTGTTCTAGCTAGCTACAGTGCGCAAAATGATAGGGCGACAGCGATACAAGATGAAAGCCAAAGTGACGCATGGTATGAGCGCCGTTTGCCAAGTTATTTGCTTCAGCATGCTCAGCAAAGCAGCGTGAATAAAACAGAAAGTGGCTTACCCTATGCGCGAGCTGCTAGCTTAGAAGGTCGATAATTCATGCAGGTCAAGGCTCTTTGTTCAGGTGCTGCGTTATGCTTGGCGCTTGCTGCTCATGCATGTGCTGTGGAGCCTGAGTCAGCCGAGCATTGGTTGCAACGCTTACACGAAGCGCAAGGCATGCAGGGTTACCAAGGTGCATTTGTTTATGAGCGCAAAGGCGTATTCTCCACGCATCAAGTCCAACGGCAAATCGATGCTCAAGGGCGAGTGTTAGAGCACTTTATGCAACTCAATGGGCCAGCACATGAAGTGATGCGTGTGGATGGTCGAGTGACATGCATCAGCAACGCTGTAGTTGACGAGTTGGCCGCAGTTGATGTTTGGCCAGCTGAAACATTGCAGTTGCAAGATTTACAGCAATGGTACCAAGTGCGCGTCTTGGGTGAGTCACGAGTGGCTGGGCATGCGACAGCCATTCTGTTGTTTTCGCCACGTGATCAATACCGTTACCCTGTTGAGATGTCTGTTGATCAGGCCACGGCTATTCCTTTAAAATCGCTTTTGCTGAATGAGCAAGGCCAGTTGCTTGAGCGCTTACAGTTTGTGCAGTTTCAAGCGCTTGCGCAGCAAGACTCTGCAGGGGCAGCGCAAGCAACCCTAACCCCCAGCAGTGCTTGTCTGCCGGTTGCGTCTGTAGCAGGTGCTGCAGTTTCGCAGGTTGCTTCTGACTGGAGTGTGGCTTGGGTGCCGCCAGGCTTTGTCTTGCTTAACAGTCATGCCAGGCAGGCGTCTGTGACTGAGGGGAATGTGCTCAGTCAAGTGTACTCAGATGGTCTTGCGCATTTCTCTGTATTTCTAGAGCGTATTGATGGCCTTGAAGTTGAAGGCGGACGTCGCCAGTTAGGACCTACTGCAGTGGTCTCCAGAAAAGTCATACGCGGTGCTGCAACACTGATGGTGACAGTTGTTGGAGAGATACCCTTAGGTAGCGCTGAACGTGTCGCACTGTCGATGCAGACTGAATTGGAACCTAGTGATGATTGAAGAGCCGGGTATTGTTGTTGCTGTTGACGCTGATGGAATCTGGGTGGCGACGCAACGTAAAACGACTTGTGGCAGCTGTTCTGCTAAAGCCGCCTGTGGTCAAGGTTTGCTTAATAGTTTATCTGCAGATAAAAAACCTCACACGGTTAAAGTGCGTTCGGATTTGCAGTTACGTGAAGGTGATCAGGTCATCTTGGCTATTTCTCAGCAGTCATTGGTGCGTAGCGCCTTTTTGGTGTATATGCTGCCGCTTTTCTTGATGTTTGCCGCCGCTTTAGCAGTAGATGCCTTGAGTGCATCTGAACCTTGGATTATTTTTGCAGCGGTGCTTGGCTTTGTGACTGGTGCTGTTTGTGTCCGACTGTACAGCGATCGTTATCTTGATGATGCGGCGATGCAACCCGTGGTGGTCAAAGCGCAGATTTCTTTAAGTCCTGTGGTTGAAATTTGATTGTAGTAATGGAGAAAAATATGTCGTATAAAAAAACTTCGTTATTGGTTAGTGCGTGCATGGTGCTGGTTGTTTTAGTAATGCCAACGGCTCAAGCACAATTACCCGATTTCACTGTATTAGTTGAAGAATCGGCACCTGCTGTGGTCAATATCAGCACTCGACAAGCCATTTCGGCATCGAGCCCGCAGGCAAACTTTCATGGTTTGCCTGACTTAGAAGGTTTACCACCGATTTTCCGTGAGTTTTTTGAGCGCAGCCTGCCGATGCCACGTGATCCAGGGCGTAATAAGGGTCGTCAGCGCGAAGCACAGTCACTGGGTTCGGGTTTTATTATATCTGCTGATGGTTATGTGTTAACCAACAACCATGTGATTGCCGATGCCGATGAGATTATTGTGCGCTTGGCTGATCGTAGCGAATTACAAGCCACCTTGGTCGGCACTGATCCGCGTACCGATGTGGCGTTGTTAAAAATTGAGGGTAAGAATTTACCCACGGTAAAATTGGGTCAATCAAAAGACTTGAAAGTGGGTGAGTGGGTGCTGGCCATTGGTTCTCCCTTTGGTTTTGATCACTCGGTAACCGCTGGGATAGTCTCGGCCAAAGGTCGCAATCTACCCAATGACAACTATGTTCCTTTTATTCAAACCGATGTGGCGATTAACCCCGGCAACTCAGGTGGTCCGTTATTTAATTTGAAGGGTGAAGTCGTGGGTATTAACTCACAAATCTTTACTCGCTCTGGCGGCTTTATGGGGTTGTCTTTTGCTATACCGATGGAAGTGGCTTTGGATGTTAGTGATCAACTGAAAAATAGTGGCAAAGTTGATCGCGGCTGGCTCGGTGTGGTGATTCAGGAAGTGAATAAAGACCTTGCGGAGTCCTTCGGTTTAGATAAACCTGCAGGCGCACTGGTGGCCCAAGTGTTAGAAAACGGCCCTGCCGCTAAAGGTGGCTTGCAAGTCGGTGATGTAATTTTAACCATGAATGACCACCCCGTTGTGATGTCAGCTGATTTGCCGCACTTGGTGGGTGCTGTTAAGCCGGGTGAAACTGCTAAGTTGGTGGTGATGCGTGAAGGTTCTCGTAAAACCTTGAAGATCAAAGTAGGCGCACTACCAAGCGAAGGCGAAGAAATGGCAGTCGCTGGCAGCCAAGGCCAAGTTAGCAAAAGTAATCGCTTAGGGGTGACAGTGGTGGACTTAACTGCAGAGCAGAAAAAAGCCATCGATTTACAAGGCGGTGTGGTTATTCAAGATGTACAAGAGGGTGCGGCAGCGATGATAGGTCTGCGTCCCGGTGATGTGATTACTCACTTAAATAATCAAGTGATCGATTCGGCAAAAACCTTCACTAAAATCGCACAAGACTTACCCAGTAATCGTTCCGTGTCGATGCGTGTTTTACGACAAGGTCGAGCCAGTTTTATTACCTTTAAATTAGCTAACTGATTTACTGTATGAATCAGTGAGTGACATCTTAAAAGCGGCCTGAGGGTCGCTTTTTAATTATTAGACGGTCAGTCATGTTGCTTATTTGTCTGTGCAGACGCTGATAGATGACTTGCACACCACAAATCAGGTAAACTCTCTGGCTATTTTCTGTTGGCAATCGGCCGACGGTCTTAATTGTAGAGTGATGTTCTGTGAGTGACTTGAGTCATATCCGTAATTTTTCCATCATTGCCCACATCGACCATGGTAAATCCACCTTGGCCGACCGCTTTATTCAAATGTGCGGTGGCTTGACTGAGCGCGAAATGGCGTCTCAGGTCTTGGATTCTATGGATCTTGAGCGTGAGCGGGGCATTACCATCAAGGCGCATAGTGTGACCTTGAGTTATACCGCCCGTGATGGCCGTACCTATCAGTTGAACTTTATTGATACGCCAGGCCACGTTGACTTCAGTTATGAGGTGAGTCGCTCGCTGGCTGCTTGTGAAGGTGCGTTACTGGTGGTTGATGCAGGCCAAGGCGTTGAAGCACAATCCGTCGCTAACTGCTACACAGCTATCGAGCAAGGTCTCGAAGTGATGCCAGTGCTTAATAAAATCGACTTGCCACAAGCCGATCCGATTCGCGTGCAAGAAGAAATTGAGCATGTGATTGGAATTGATGCCACCGATGCAGTGAGCTGTAGTGCGAAAACTGGACTTGGCGTTGATGAAGTGCTTGAGCGCTTAGTGCAAGTGATTCCGCCACCGGTCGGTGAGATTGATGCGCCGTTACAAGCTTTGATTATTGATTCTTGGTTTGATAACTATCTAGGCGTTGTCTCGTTGGTGCGAGTGAAGCATGGTCGGATCAAAAAAGGTGACAAAGTACTGGTTAAGTCAACTGGTCGTATGCACCAAGTGGATAGCGTCGGCGTATTTAATCCTAAGCACACGCAGACCGTCGATTTAAAAGCCGGTGAAGTGGGTTTTATTATTGCCGGTATCAAAGACATTCAAGGTGCGCCCGTCGGTGATACCTTGACCCTGTCAACCACCCCTGATGTGGATATGTTGCCAGGCTTTAAACGTGTACAGCCGCAAGTTTATGCGGGTTTATTTCCAGTCAGCTCGGATGACTTTGAGAGTTTCCGTGATGCGCTGGAAAAGCTTACGCTCAATGATGCTGCCTTAGAATATCAGCCGGAAAGCTCAGAAGCTTTGGGCTTTGGTTTCCGTATTGGTTTTCTTGGCATGCTGCACATGGAAATTATTCAAGAGCGTCTGGAGCGTGAATACGATCTCGATTTGATCACCACCGCACCCACGGTTATTTTTGAAGTTGTGCTGAAAAATGGCGATATTGTTTACGTGGACAACCCATCGCGCATGCCTGACCCATCGCAGATTGAAGAAATGCGTGAGCCTATTGTTAAAGCCACTATTTTAGTGCCGCAAGAACACCTTGGTAACGTGATTACTCTCTGTGTTGAAAAACGCGGTGTGCAAACGGCTATGAATTTCCTCGGTAGCCAAGTTCAGGTAGTGTATGACTTACCGATGAATGAAGTCGTTTTAGACTTTTTTGATCGACTTAAATCAGTCAGTCGTGGTTATGCATCGCTTGATTACAGCTTTGATCGCTATCAAGTTGCTCATTTATCACGTTTGGATGTGCTGATTAACGGTGAGCGCGTTGATGCGTTAGCCTTGATTGTACACCGCGATAAAGCAGCATCGAAAGGCCGCGCGTTGGCTGAAAAGATGAAAGAACTGATTCCGCGGCAAATGTACGATGTGGCCATCCAAGCAGCGCTTGGTGGGCAAATCGTGGCACGTACCTCGGTTAAAGCCTTGCGTAAAAACGTTTTAGCTAAGTGTTACGGTGGTGATGTTAGTCGTAAACGTAAACTGCTTGAGAAACAAAAAGCGGGTAAGAAAAGGATGAAACAAGTGGGTAACGTGGAAATCCCACAAGAAGCCTTCCTTGCAGTACTCAGAGTGGATGACTAACCCATGACATTTGATTTTCCATTGATACTAGTTGTTGCGGTTGCGCTAACTGGCTTTTTAGCTTTGCTTGATGTGGTGTATTTTGCTCCACGTCGACATGCGGCTATTGCTCAGTATGAAAAAGAAGCAGTAGCGTTTAATTCTGAAGTGCGTGAGCGTTTGGAAAAAGAACCACTGCTGATTGAGTATGGAAAGTCGTTCTTTCCGGTACTGGCGGTGGTATTTGTTTTGCGCTCATTTATTATTGAGCCTTTTCAAATACCCTCAGGTTCGATGATACCTACGCTGGAAGTGGGCGATTTTATTCTGGTCAATAAGTTTTCATACGGTATTCGTTTGCCGGTGATCGATAAAAAAGTTATTGATATCAGTGATCCAAAACGCGGCGATGTTATGGTGTTTAAATACCCTGAAGATACGCGCATTAACTATATCAAACGTGTTGTAGGGTTGCCGGGCGATACCATTACCTACACCTCTGAAAAACGTATTTTGGTGAATGGTCAGGCCGTTGCTGAACGTTTTTTAGGCGATGAGCCTGGCAGTTTAGGCAGCGCGCGTTTATACACAGAGATGCTGGGCGAGGAGGAACATTTTATTCGCAAAGAAATGCGCCGCCGGATCGAACCAACCCGCGAGTGGCAGGTGCCAGCAGGACATTATTTTATGATGGGCGATAACCGCGATAACTCAAAAGACAGCCGCTATTGGGATGACCCCAGTATTCCTCTTGAATTGCAAGGCATGGTGCCAGATGAGTATATTGTCGGTAAAGCCTTTGCAATTTGGCTAACTTGGGCTGATCCTAAATTCAGTGCGTTACCAAGTTTGAGTCGTGTTGGCTTAATTCATTAAATAACTGTAAGCGTGCGTTATGCACTCATACTGCAGGCGCATGATCAGTTAAAGTGCACAAGAATTAATAAAACAGAGGTTGCTATGCAAAATATTCGAGCTCAACAGGGTGCATCTTTTTTTAGCTGGCTAGTATTTTTGGTGTTAATTGCCTTTTTTGGTAGTGCTGCGTTTAAACTAATACCACACTATATGGACAATAACGCATTAGAAAAAGCGATTATGGCAGTCGAAGAAGATAAAACTGTCGGTGATAAAATTAACACTGTGGGTGATTTTTATACTCACATGAGTAAGAACATGCAGGTCAATAGTATTCGTGATTTAAAAATGGATGATATTCTTGAAATCACGCAAAACAATAATGACTTCCTTGTGCATCTGAAATATGAAAAACGCGAGCCGCTGATTAAAAATATTAGTTTGGTGGTGAACTTTGATAAAAAATACCGTGTGCGTGCCAAGTGAGTGATCCCATACAGATTTTACAGCGCAAAATCGGCTACACCTTTATCGATGCTGATTTGCTGACGTTAGCGCTAACCCATCGTAGTTTTGCTGGGCGTAACAATGAACGTTTAGAGTTTTTAGGCGATGCTATTTTGAATTTTGTCGCTGGTGAAGCATTATTCCATCATTTTCCGCAGGCCAAAGAAGGCCAGTTATCACGCTTACGTTCACGCTTAGTTAAAGGTGAAACGTTGGCTGTGCTCGCGCGCGGTTTTGGTCTTGGTGAGTATTTGCGCTTGGGCTCAGGTGAGTTGAAAAGCGGTGGTTTTCGCCGTGATTCGATTCTTGCGGATACCACTGAAGCTATTATTGGTGCGATTTACTTAGACTCGGGTATGGAAGTGGCGCGTGAACGTGTGTTGGCTTGGCTTGAGCAGCACTTTTCTGAGCTAACTTTAGTCGACACCAATAAGGACCCAAAAACGCGTTTGCAAGAGTTTTTACAATCACGCGGCAGCGATTTACCGCTGTATGATGTGGTTGATATTCAAGGCGAGCCGCACTGTCGCACATTTTTTGTGGAGTGCCAAGTGAGCTTACTTAATGAAAAAACCCGTGGCCAGGGTGTCAGTCGACGTATTGCTGAACAAGTAGCAGCGTCGCTAGCACTGGTGGCCTTGGGTATAGAGAGTAATCATCAGCATGACTGAACAAGCAACACGTTGCGGCTATGTCGCTGTGGTGGGCCGTCCGAATGTGGGTAAATCAACACTGGTTAATCATATTCTTGGGCAAAAACTTGCGATCACTTCGCGTAAGCCACAAACCACGCGCCACAATATGCTCGGTATTAAAACTGAAGGCGCTGTGCAAGCGATTTATGTGGATACCCCAGGCTTGCATATGGGCGGTAAGGCCGCGCTGAATCGTTTTATGAATCGCAGTGCTTTAACGGCAATGAAAGACATTGATGTGGCGATTTTTGTGGTGGACCGCCTGCGTTGGACTGAAGAAGACGAGATGGTCTTTGAGCGTATTCAATACCTTACCTGTCCGTTGATTATTGCGGTGAACAAATCGGATCGTTTGGAAGATAAAAGCCAGTTGTTGGCGCACCTTGAGTGGTTGGGTGAGAAGCTGCCCAATGCGCAAATTGTACCTATGTCGGCCCTGCACGGTCATAATCTAGACACTTTGGAGCGCTTAGTTGCAGATTTTTTGCCTGAGAGCGAGCACTTCTTCCCAGAAGATCAAATCACTGATCGCTCCAGCCGCTTTTTAGCCGCTGAGTTGGTGCGTGAAAAAATCATGCGTCAACTGGGTGCTGAGCTGCCGTACCAAATCACCGTTGAAATTGAAGAATTTAAGCAAGATGGTCGTATTTTACATATCCATGCGTTGATTTTGGTTGAGCGTGACGGCCAGAAAAAAATTATTATTGGTGATAAAGGCGAGCGGATTAAGCGCATCGGCCAAGAAGCCCGTAAAGATATGGAAACCATGTTTGGCTCAAAGATCATGCTTAACTTGTGGGTTAAAGTGAAAGGCGGCTGGTCTGATGATGAGCGCGCCCTGCGTTCATTGGGTTATCAAGAATATTGAGACCTATACGGCATGCGCTCTGTCCTAGAGTGTGTGCCAATTAGAGGCTGAAGTATGCAGTCGTCCTTAGCGTTTATTTTGCACAGCCGTCCGTACAAAGAAACCAGTGCTTTAATGGATGTGTTTACTCCTGAAGGGCGTTTGCGCGCTATTTTGCGTGGTGCACGCGGTAAGCTGGGCAGTGTTGCGCGGCCTTTTTCTGTATTGGATATTGAGCTGCGTGGACGCAGTGAATTAAAAACCATCAGCCGTATTGAGCCCGCCGGCGAGTTTAATTTCTTGCAAGGCCAGGCGCTGTTTTGTGCCCTGTATCTGAATGAATTGTTGGTGCGTTTGTTGCCTTTGCATGACCCGCAGCCGTTATTGTTTGAGCATTATGGTTTAACTGTACAAGGCTTGGCGCATGCATTGCCGGTTGAACCGTTGTTACGCACCTTTGAGTGGCGCTTGCTTGAGCAGTTGGGCTACGGTTTTTCCTTTGAAATGGATGTTGCTGGGCAGGCATTGGATGCGCAAATGTTGTATCGTCTGTTACCTGAAAATGGCTTTGAAATGGTGTCGCAATTGCGTCCCGGTATGTTTTTAGGGGCAGATATCTTGGCGTTGTCGTCCGTTGATTGGCAGCAACCAAATGTTTTACATACGGCTAAGCGTTTGATGCGTCAGGCGCTGGCGGCACATTTAGGTGGGCGTCCGTTGATGAGTCGTGAATTGTTTTTAGCACAAAAAGGGTCGGTGTAATGAATTTGAATAAGCGTATTTTGTTGGGCGTTAATATTGATCACGTTGCCACTGTGCGCGAAGCACGCGGTACGTGTTACCCTGATCCAGTTAAGGCAGCGCTCGATGCTGAGCAGGCCGGAGCGGACGGTATTACCGTGCATTTGCGTGAAGATCGCCGTCATATTCAGGAGCGTGATATCCGTGTGTTGCGTGAAGTAATGCATACACCGATGAATTTTGAGATGGGTGTCACCGAAGAAATGTTGCTGCTCGCTGAAGAAATTCGTCCTGAGCATGCCTGTTTTGTGCCCGAGACCCGTGCTGAGTTGACCACTGAGGGTGGTTTAGATGTGGTCGCTCAAGAAGCACGTATTGCTGCGGCGATTGAACGTTTGCAAGCAGTGGGCTGTAATGTATCGCTGTTTATTGATGCTGATGAGCAGCAGATTCTAGCCGCCAAGCGTGTTGGCGCCACCACGATTGAACTGCATACCGGTCATTATTCTGATGCGCTAACCCCCGCCGAGCATGCGCTGCAGTTGGAGCTGATTCGCAAGGCTGCTGCCTTTGCCATCAAGCAGGGGCTAGTGGTCAATGCTGGGCATGGTTTGCACTACCATAATGTTGAGCCGATCGCTGCGATTGCGGGTATTAATGAGCTTAATATTGGTCATGCCATTATTGCGCATGCACTGTTTGTTGGCTTTGCGGCGGCGGTTGCTGAAATGAAAGCCTTAATTATCGCAGCAGCTGAGCGTCGTTAAATCATAAGTGCTGCATCTGCTGACTCTGGCAATTATCTGTCAGGGCTAGATAGTGCGTAGAGGCTCAAACAGTCAATGTGAAAACGATGCTAAATATTATCAGCTGATAGCCCAACAAGATAAAACCCTACCACCGCGCTTTATCTTGGCATTGGCTCATATGTACAAAAACGCCCCACGCGCTGAGGCGCTAACAATGCTGCGAAGCAGTCAGGGAGTATTGAGTTGGAACTTATAGCAAGTGTGTTATCCGTTGCAGCACTCATTTCAGCTTGGTTATACACGGTTAAAAAACTATCCACAGTGCATGCGCTCTTGCGCCATTTGCTGGGTGTATTAGTGGGGGCTGTTGCAATGTTTGTGGTTGTAGTGATCTTTGTTTTTATGGGGGTTATCGCTCCGCAAGGGCAAGCTGCTACAGCGGCAGAGATGACAGTAGACCCAGTCGCCGTTATGGAAAGTGGCGGGCATAAATGCCCGCCCTACCGTGCGGTTTAAAGACATGCTGCATAAATGGGTGCGAATGCCTGTACTTTAAAGACATGCTGCATAAATGGGTGCGAATGCCTGTACTTTAAAGACATGCCGCATAAATGGGTGCGGATGCCTGCGGTTTAAAAACATGCTGCATAAATGGGTGCGGATGCCTGTACTTTAAAGACGCGATGTAAAAATGTAGGGCGGGCACTTGTGCCCGCGTCGCGCGTCTTATCAATCAAATACGCGCTGTTATGACCAGCTTCTGCGCGAGGTGATTGAGCCTGATTTTGCCGTGTCAGTTTTGCTCGGTGTGGGATGCAACATATCTTCTGGACGAACCCACTCGCTAAATTGCTCGTCGGTAACTAAGCCTAATTCAATCGCTGCCGCACGCAATGTGAGGTTTTCTTCATAAGCTTTTTTAGCGATTTTTGCCGCGTTATCGTAACCAATATGGCGATTCAGTGCGGTCACCAGCATTAAGCCATTTTCTAAATGATCAGCCATTTGTTGCTCGTTGGCCTGCATACCTTCAATGCAATGCTCTTGGAAGTTACGACAGCCGTCGGCCATTAACTCAATGGACTGCAGAATATTATGAATAATCACCGGCTTAAATACGTTGAGCTGCAGGTGACCGTGGCTGGCTGCGATGTTGATGGTGACATCATTACCCATCACTTGGCAGGCCAGCATTGACAGTGCTTCACACTGCGTTGGATTCACCTTGCCGGGCATAATTGAGCTGCCAGGTTCGTTAGCCGGGAGTAGTACTTCAGCGAAACCGGCACGTGGTCCAGAGCCAAGAAGGCGCAGGTCATTGGCGATTTTCATCAGTGTGACAGCCAGCGTTTTTAATGCGCCAGATAAACTAACCAGCGGCTCATGGCCCGCTAAGGCCGCAAACTTATTGGGTGCAGAAGTGAGGTGCAATCTGGTTGCAGAGGCCAACTCTCGAGCAATATTTTCGGCAAAATGAGCATTGGCGTTAAGACCGGTACCGACTGCAGTACCACCTTGCGCCAGCTCACCAACGGCCGCTAAGGTTGCTTGAATGGCATGTGTAGCGTAATCCAACTGTGCAACAAAAGCTGATAACTCTTGGCCAAAGGTCACCGGTGTCGCATCCATCATATGGGTGCGGCCCGTTTTGACTAAGTTAGCATAGCGTTCGGCTTGTTGATTGAGACCGTCACGCAGCATTTTTACTGCTGGGAATAAGTCATGCTCAATGGCTTGCAATGCAGCAATGTGCATCGCGGTAGGGAAGCAGTCATTCGAACTCTGCGCACGGTTGACATGATCATTAGGATGCACAGGCGACTTACCACCACGGCCTTGGCCAGCAATCTCATTGGCGCGACCAGCAATCACTTCGTTGACGTTCATATTGCTTTGCGTGCCGCTGCCCGTTTGCCAGACCACTAGAGGAAAGTGCTCATCAAGTTCACCATTAATCACCTCATCAGCCGCTTGCTCGATAAGTGTGGCAATCTCTTCAGGTAGCTCACCGAGGCGGGCATTTACTCGCGCTGCTGCTTTTTTAACTTGGGCTAACGCATGGACAACGGCGAGAGGCATCGGTTGTGAGCCAATTGCAAAGTTCTCTTTGGAGCGCTGTGTTTGCGCACCCCAGTAGGCGTTAGCGGGCACTTCAATGGCACCTAGACTATCGGTTTCTGTACGAGACATAACAAATCTCCAGTGGTGTAGTGGGGGGTTACTTATCTTTTTGGCGTTCTTGCGCCTCCAGCTCAGCATTGCGCTGCTGCATAATTTTCAGCTTGTCTTCACTGATTGGCATTTTATTGGCTGTATCACGCAGCAACAGCAGGCTGCCAGCAACTGAGCCAAACACCAGAGCAATTAACAACCAGATATACCATGGCATAGAAGACTCCAGAAACGCTACAAGTGAAAAGATGACTCGTGTGCTTTAACTCGCACGATGGCCTTTTAATCCAAGCTAACACATACACAACGGTCAATGACATCCGTTATGAGGCTAATCTCAGGTCCTCTTTGCAGTGCTGTGTTTGTACCTACAGGGAGTGTTAGCGTGCACTTAAACTATCCGTTTTTATACGAGGCATAACACAGCTGCAACGATGAATTGATAATTATTAGTCTTGCAGGCGTTCTGCTTCCTCCATTTCAGCATTGTGTTTGCGCATTAATTCTAGTTTGTGCTTATCAATCGGCATTTGATCTGCGCTATTACGTAATCGCATTAGACCAGCGATAAGAGAACCAAGCACTACGATGATGACTAACCAAATATACCAAGACATGGGAACCTCCTAGAATATTGCAGATGAGATCGGATCTCACAGCTATGATGCTATACCTTTATCAGTAAGACCGCCAGAAGCGGAACAAGAGTAGCGTTATAGAAAAATTTCAACTTAGATGAGTATCGTGCTGCTTGCTGTAGGTAAGTTAAACAGCAGCTATGTTTACTGAAAAGCACAGCAATAGCCAAGTCGATGCGGCACTTTGCTTAGATGGAGGCTACAATGCTGCGGCATTTTATTGATACGAGACTCAAGTCATGTCCAGTCCAATTGTCGTCGCCTTAGATTTTCCTAGTGCAGCCCAAGCTTTAGCGCTTGCTGAGCGTCTAAACCCTCAGCAGTGTCGCCTTAAAGTCGGTAAAGAACTGTTCACCCGTAGTGGCCCGCAAGCGGTAGAGCGTCTACAAGCATTGGGTTTTGAAGTGTTTCTTGACCTTAAGTTTCACGATATTCCTAACACCACCGCAATGGCAGTTAAAGCAGCAGCTGAATTGGGGGTGTGGATGGTTAATGTGCATTGTTCCGGTGGCTTGAAAATGATGCAAGCGTGCCGCGCTGTGTTGGATCAACATGCTGGTGTGAAGCCGCTATTGATTGGCGTTACTGTGCTGACCAGCATGGAGCAATCTGACTTGGCTGGCATCGGTTTAGATGTGAGCCCTGAGCAGCAAGTGCTGCGTTTGGCCGGCTTAGCTGAGCAGGCGGGACTGGATGGTTTAGTGTGTTCTGCGCAAGAAGCGCACATTCTCAAGCAGCAATGGCCAGCTGGCCAATTAGTTACCCCAGGTATTCGCCCAGCAGGCAGTGCCCTAGACGACCAGAAACGTATTCTCACGCCTGCGCAAGCGATGCAAGCCGGTTCGGATTACTTAGTAATTGGCCGTCCCATTACTCAGGCTGCCGATCCTGCTCAAGCATTAAACGATATTTTGGTAGAGCTCGAATGACGCCCCGTTACTGACATTCGTAGCGTAGTCATGTTTACTCTTTTAGCAGCTGAAATTGTTAAGCGGATCAGTTGCTGTATGAGCGGGTATGAGCTGCGATAGAGTTTTGCAAGCGCCATGATACCGGCAATTAGGGTGCACGTTTAGCGAGATTAAATCACGCTCGCGGCTGTCTCGTAGATGGTGTCGTCTTTTGTACGCGGGCTTAATGCCCTACCGTACAGTCAGCTGTAGGAGCTGACTGTGTCTGCGATATAAATAAGCCAAGCCGTATAAGTATCCCTATTGACTAACGGTGTGTTTATGTTGTGGAAAGACTAATAAACTCAGCACTCTATTTTATACAGTGTATTTAGGGTTATCGAGGCGTTTAAAGTCTTAACGCCCCTTAAATACGGCTGCACGGCGCTGCATAAATGAACGCACGCCTTCGGCCGCATCCTCGCTGGTCATGACCTTGGCCAAATCATCAAATACCTCGGATAACGCTGCGCTATCGCCATGCAAGCGCCCTGTTTTTGAGGATTTAAGTGCTGCTTGTACGCCCAGCGGCGCGGCAGCGGCAACTTTAAGCGCCAGCTCGCGGGTGCGTTGTTGTAGCTTCTCTGGCTCGCACAATTCCGTTAGCATACCCCAGTCATAGGCCTGTTGGCCGCTAAACTCATCACCGGTGAGCAAGTAACGTTGTGCTCGCGCCCAGCCAATTTCTTCTGGTAAACGTACGGTGCCGCCACCACAAGGGTAAATACCGCGCTGCACTTCCAACTGCGCAAAGCGTGTCTCAGCAGTAGCAAGACGGATCTCGGTATTGAGTAGCAACTCAAGGCCTGAGGTGTAGCACAGACCCTGCGCAGCCATGATTAAAGGTTTGGTCAAGGTTTCGCCAGCAATGCCGTAGGGATCGATTTCACCTTGCGCCATTTTTGGAGCTTGGCCTGTGGCAAAGAACGGTGCCCACTTATCCAACTCTAAACCTGCGGTAAAGTGCTTGCCGTTGGCTTGGATAACACCGACGCGCAGCTCGCTGTCATGTTGCAGGCGATAAAGTGCCTGTGCCAATAGGTGAAAGCTTTCAGGATCCAGTGCATTGAGTTTTTCTGGGCGGTTGAAGGTAATCGTCAGAATATGCTCACTGGCCTCAATCAACACTTTATTTTCGCTGCTCATAGCCGCTCCTTAATCATTCAGGGTTTACTAAGGGCGCGCTGAATAATGGCCTAGTTTCTTACCCAGAGTATTCAGTGCGTCCTGTTGAACATAACCTAGAACTAAACGCTTTGCATATCTAAGCAGCTGCGATCAAAACGCTGCAGTAAACGTGCTTGCAGTTCTATTTCTGGCATTTCCCAGCGAATTAAAGTGCAGCGCAGCTCCTGCTCAATGCTTACCTGCAAGCACTGCGCATTGACGCCGCGCAAAAGCGCTTGGAAGAAACCGAGCTCAGCGTGGATCTCGTCATGTCGCAGGTGGGCTATGAAGACGCCAGTTCGTTTCGGCGTTTGTTTCGCAACAGAATAGGCGTAACGCCAACTGAGCACCGAAGGCGTTTTAATCGACGTTAAGAGCGGTACAGTCTAGTGCGGTTGTTGAGATACAGCAGCTGTAGGTTTGCGCTTGTCTCATGCAATCTGCGAACATAGCTGTTTGCTGCTATTGAGGCAGCGTGGGGTGGGGTGCGCGGGCATTGGTTATTGTGGACGTTTAGCGCGATCGTTCGCGCTGCTCGTGTCCGGCAATTCATTCAGTAGAGGGTTTTACTGTGTCTTATGTATTACTGGCATTGGTTGCGGCCATGTTGAGTATTGTCGCGGGTGTGGTGATGTTGGTTGGGCAGGCAGGACGAGGATTATGGTGAATAACAAACAAACACCACTGCAGGTGTATACGCAAGCAGTTGCCAATGGCTTCATTGATGATCCAGCACAACGCCAAGCGGTTGAGGCTTTAGAAACCTGCTATCAAGCGCTGCAACAAAGCTCGGCTATAGCCCGTGGTGTGTATTTATATGGGCGTGTTGGGCGCGGTAAAACCTGGTTGATGGATCAGTTTTATCGCAACTTAACTGTCCCCGCACGACGCCAGCATTTTCATCACTTTATTCGAGACGTGCACCAGCGCTTATTTCGTTTAATGGGCACGGCTGATCCCTTAGCGGCGATTGCTACTGAGCTCAGTAATGAGATTCAAGTGCTGTGTTTTGATGAGTTGTTTGTCAGCGATATTGCCGATGCCATGATTCTTGGTGGACTGTTTCAAGCGCTATTTGCGCGGGGCTTAATTATTGTTGCTACCTCAAATCAGCCACCCTCTGAACTTTACAGTGGCGGCCATAATCGCGAGCAGTTTTTGCCAGCCATTGCCGCGATTGAGCAGCAGATGCAATTAGTTAGTGTTGATGGCGAGCAGGATCACCGTTTACATAGTGGAGCAACGATTCAGCGTTATTGGGTTAAAGAGTCTGAACAGGCTAGCGTTATGCCCGAACTGTTTGCACAACTGAGTGCTGGGCAAGCCACTCGCCATGAGAGTGCGTCTTTAGGTATACGCACATTGATGACGCGGGCTTACAGTGACACGGTGCTGTGGTGTGATTTTGCCGCGCTCTGTGATCAGCCCTTTGCCGCTCTCGACTTTATAACTTTGTGTGATCGTTTTCAGGTGTTACTGCTCAGCGCTGTGCCAGTGCTGGGAGGAGAGCAGCAAGCAGCAAAAATCGCTCGCGGTACTGAAGATGCAGTACAACAAGTTGAGGCCGGCGATCGGCAATTGCCGATGTTGGCGCCTGCTGATGACAGCGTGCGTCGCTTTATTGCGCTGATTGATGAGTGTTATGACCGCGGTGTGCCTGTGTATATTGAGGCTGATGTCGCGCTGGAGGCACTCTATACTAAAGGTTATTTAGCCTTTGCTTTTCGCCGTACATACAGCCGCATAAAGGCTATGCAGCTGGAAAGTTTTGCAAAATACTGAATTTTGCTTTCTTATAGAGCCTATTCTGATTGAAATAAGGGGACGTAGCGCATGCATGTAAGTATTCGCCTACTGGGTTTAGCCAGTCTTATGTTATTAGCTGCCTGTTCATCGAATGCGCCTATTAGCAAACCTGTTGCACTAGCACAGCCCTCTGCATCAGCTTTTTTTAACCCGACTGCTGATGATGTGTTGTTTCGTGCGATTGGTTTGGTCGGTACCCCCTATGTCTGGGGTGGTAATACGCCGTCTTCTGGGTTTGATTGCAGTGGCCTGATTGGCTTTGTCTATAACGATGTAGCAGGTATTCGCTTACCCCGAACCACGGCGCAAATGATGCAGATGCAAGGCCAGCATGTACCACGTAATCAACTGCGCAGTGGCGATATTGTTTTCTTCAATACAGCCAGTCATGGCCGTGTCAGTCACGCAGGTATTTATGTTGGTAATGGCCGCTTTGTGCATGCACCATCCTCGGGCGGTACCGTTCGTTTGGACAGTGTGGATAACATCTATTGGAATAAAGCTTATTTACAAGCCAAGCGTGTTTTGAGCAGTGAAACCTTGGTAGTAAATCCTTAGATATTTAAGCGCTCAACGCCGCCTTAGCAAGCAGCGAGTGAGGCGTTAAGCAATCAGAGAGCGGATATGACAGAGCAGCAACTACGTATTGGCGTTATTGGTACCGGCGCGATTGGCGGTTTTTATGGCTTAATGCTGGCGCGAGCGGGTTTTGATGTGCATTTTTTATTGCGCAGTGAGTACGCTACGGTCAGTCGCAACGGTTTGCGTGTGAACAGTGCTGTATATGGCCAGCTACATATGCCAACGCTGCAGACTTATCAGGATCCAGCACAGATGCCCGCCTGCAATTGGGTGTTGGTGTGCGCTAAAACTACCAGCAACAAAGGGCTTGCACCGATTATTAACCAAGTTGCCGCACCTGGTGCTAAGGTCGTGCTACTACAAAATGGTTTGGCAGTAGAAGATCAGTTGCGGCCATTGTTAGACGAGCATTTACACTTGTTGGGTGGGCTCTGCTTTATCTACATCAATCGTACGGCGCCAGGCGTCATTGAGCATCAGGCCAGTGGCGTGGTTAATCTGGGTTACCACAGTGGTTCTGCTACGGCAGCAGAAGGCTATGCGATTGCGCAGCAAGGCGCAGCATTTTTTCAGCAAGCTAGTTTAACCTCTAAAGCTTTATTACAACTGCAGCAGGCTCGTTGGCAAAAGCTGGTATGGAATATTCCTTATAATGGATTGTCAGTGCTGTTAAACAGCAATACCGCACAATTAATGACAGAGCCACACAGCCGCAGTTTAGTGGCTGATTTGATGCAAGAAGTGGTGGCTGGCGCAGCAGCCTGTGGCTATCCTTTAGCCGATGATTTTAGCCAAACCGTGCTTAAAACAACCGACGCCATGCCAGCTTATTTACCCAGTATGTACCATGACTTCAGACAAAAACGAGCAATGGAGCTAGAGGCTATTTACAAGGCGCCTCTTGAGGCTGCGCAAGCAGTAGGTCATGACATGCCCAAGGTTAAGATGCTACTGCAAATGCTAGAGTATGTATCAGCTTAAACTATGATGAGCGCGCACGATATCCATCGCTTGATTGATACGCTGCAAACGCTCGGTACAGCCGCCTCGATCTGGATGATGACGACTGACTAACTGCCGGTAATGCCTGCGCAGATCCTGGGTATTGAGCCTATGCACAGGTTGCTCAATGCCCAGTTCTGCTAATGCATCTGTCACCTGTTGTGATGCTGTGAGGTTGGCTAGGCTGCTATTGAGTAGTTGCTGTACTGCCGCGCGATCAGTTCCTGTTAGGTTGTTTAAATCTAAATAGTAAGCGCGCAATGGATCGTTAAGATTGAGCATCTGTGGTTGTGTGGTGTTGTGCGCTGCTGCGGGTTGTAAGCAAATGCGCAGTGGGCTGATGTTCAGATCCAGCTGTCCAGCTGAGCGCAAGGTGTCGCGCAGTAGATACAGAGCATGAAAAAGCACAAAGTGACTACGAAATAGACTTAATACATCGCTTAAGTTGGCGCTGATAAACAGGGGCTGTTGCTCAGCTTTAAGTTTTTTAAGCAGTTCGTGTTCGCTCAGGCCTACCGGGTTTTCTTCTAGTAGTTGTTGCAGTGTGCAGACTAACTGGTTGATTTTAAACATATACAAAAGGCTGGGCTCTATATTTATAGCAAGGTTGAAACAAACAGTAGCTCTGCGAGTCTATGTTGAGTTGCAAGACGAGGCAAATAAACTGACTGCTTAGGATTTTAAAATGCGTAATTCAATTAAAACTATACTTTTTATGTCCGCCTGCTTGAGTAGTGCTTGGGTGCTAGCTGAAAGCGGTGACCAATTGCAGCAAGTGCACTATCAATGTGAGCGCGGTGTATCCTTACCGGTCACTTACTTAAATACAGCCAGTGGCGGTGCCTATGCTGTACTGCAAGTGGATGGGCAGCAGATACCTATGAGTATTGCTGTCAGTGCCTCAGGTGCACGCTATGTGTCGATTGATGAGGAGCGCAATTACAGTTGGCATACGAAAAGTGATAGCGGGGTTTTATCATGGCAGCCTTCTGATGATCCCCGCCAGGACATTGTTGTGTTAAGAACGTGTGTGACCGGCGTGCAAATGCTGGCTAAAAATACTCAGTGAGCGACAATACGGACTAGGGTTTGTTGAGTGCAACAGGTAAAATACTATTTTTTCCTGTTGCGGATCATCTTATGAGTAGTGTCTCAGTCAATCAAAAAAAACTACAGAAACGTTTGTATCGTCTGGCCGGTGAAGCCGTGACTGATTTCAATATGATTGAAGATGGTGATAAAATTATGGTTTGTCTGTCCGGTGGCAAAGACAGTTATGCCATGCTAGATGTGTTGCTGCACCTGCAAAAGGTCGCGCCTATCCAGTTTTCTTTAGTGGCAGTAAATATGGATCAGAAGCAGCCCGACTTTCCTGAGCATGTATTGCCAACATATTTAGAATCAGTGGGCGTGGAATACCACATTATCGAAAAAGATACTTACTCAGTGGTTAAAGAAAAAATCCCTGAAGGTAAAACCACCTGTTCACTATGCTCACGCCTGCGTCGCGGTACGTTGTATACCTATGCTGATGAAATTGGTGCAACAAAAATGGCGCTGGGTCATCATCGCGATGATATTTTAGAGACGTTCTTCTTAAACATGTTTTTCGGAGGCACGCTCAAAGCCATGCCGCCTAAGCTGTTGTCTGATGATGGCCGCAATGTTGTGATACGTCCTTTAGCCTATTGTAAAGAAAGCGATATTGCCGAGTATGCGCAGTGGCAAAATTTCCCAATTATTCCGTGTAACTTGTGTGGTTCGCAAGAAAATCTGCAGCGCCAAGTTGTGAAGGGTATGTTGCAAGACTGGGAGCAAAAAACACCGGGTCGTTTGGATATCATGTTCCGCTCTTTACAAAATGTGGTGCCATCACAATTGGCTGATCGGCAATTATTTGATTTTGCCAGTTTAACCATTGATAAGCACGCTGAGCCACGTTATTTGGATATTATGCGCCTATAAAAGGTCAATTTACTGGCAGTCGCTGCATAAATGATGCGCCTTTGAGCTATAAATACCTCTGGAATCGTACAGGTCATGTTGTTGGCTTGAAATTTGCTTTGATTAAGCCAGTATTGATTTAAGGTAGGAGCAGCACTATGGCGACCACGGACTTTTTATTACGACCTGCTACGCCTGCGCCGCGCGCGCAGACGAGCGGGCAGGATAACGTTACAAATCAACGCAGTACTCCGCCAGCGCCAACGCAAAGCTTTTCAGCAGTGTATGAGCAGCAACGCTCAGCTAAAGCCAATCAGCAGCGAGTGCAGCAGGCTAAGCAGCGTAACGATACTGTGCAGCAAGAAAGACAGCAGCAAACCGCGCGACAAACGTCAGCAAAAAACGCTATGCCCGCGTTAAAAAATAAGTCGGCAGAACCTGTAAAACAGCCAGCTGAGGCTAAAAGTCGAGATACCGAGCCGCGTGAAAACATTGCTGATACAGCGCATGCGCCAACCAGTGAAGACAGCGCCGTTGAGCAGAGTGGCAATGTTTTGCCGCTAGAGGCAACTCAGCAAGTGAAAAGCGCTGAAGAAGAGTTCCTTGATCCTCTATTGCTGCTGGCGATGACATCTATACCGACAGAACCAATGACGGATGCTGCTTTTGAGGATGTAGCGCTTGATTCGAGCGTGCTCACACGGAACCCGAAATTCAGTCTCGACGCATCAGCTGAACTGACCGATTCGGATGCAGTGTTGGCAGAAAACGATGAGCTTACGCTGCAGATAAAATCAGATAAAACTGATACGTCAGTGTCGCCTGAGAAAGCGGTCTTATTGACCAGTGCATCAGGTAAAATGGCTGAGGCACTGTTTGACAAGGGCGCCGCTGATAAGGGTGATAGCGCGCTGCTTGACGCGGCTAAGGCAGCACCTGATACCTTGCTTAATACTAAAGCGGTGACACCAACCGACACTATCCGTGCGGATATACAGCCGCGACCAGAGTCGTTGCTGGCTGCGCAGCAAACTCGGCAGGTGCCGGGCGCTGCGATAGCAATGCAGCAGCCAAGCTGGACTCAGGAGGTGACCGATAAAGTCATGTGGATGTCCTCGCAGAACTTAAAATCGGCAGAGATTAAACTTGATCCGGCCGAGCTTGGGCGTTTGGATATCAAAATTGATATGAGCCAAGAGCAAACTCAGGTCACCTTCACCAGTGCTAACGCGGGGGTGCGCGAGTCATTAGAAGCACAAATGCATCGCTTGCGTGAGTTGCTGGCGCAGCAAGGCATGCCAAATGTTGATGTGAACGTGTCGGATCAATCGCAACAACAAACCGATGCTCAAACTCAGGCGTTGGCACAGGGGAGTAATGGTTTAGGCACAGGTGCAGATAATGGCGAAGAAATACAACAACAGGTCACAGCGTTGCGCGAGCAACAGGATGGTCGCCTCGGATTAGTTGATTATTATGCATAATCAGTCCTGCAGAGATTGTTTAGACTGGTAAACTCCCCAACATGATTTTTTAGTAATGGTAGAAAAATGGTAAAAGAACCTGAAATGCTGGAGCAAGCAACGCCAATACCTAGAAAGAACAAGATGAAAATCATTGTCTTAGCGGCGGTTACTGTAGTTCTGGCTATTGTACTTTCTGCTGTTGGTGCGTGGCTCTTCCTCGGACGTTCTCCGGCTGACGCTCAGCCCGTACAAGAAAGCTCAGCCAAGCAGCAAGCCATTTATGAAGTCTTAACGCCGGCATTCGTGGTGAACTTTAAAAGCGAAGGTAAGCCGCGTTATTTGCAAGTCAGTGTTGCTCTGATGGGACGTAATCAAGCTGACCTGAATGCGTTAAAAGTGCATATGCCGACATTACGTAACCAATTGGTCATGTTGTTTTCCAGTCAGAATTTTGATGAGTTGAATACAGCGCTAGGAATTGAACTGCTTAAACAGAAAGCAACCGTTGCGATACAAGAGTTAGCGCTGATTGAGGTCGGTAAGCCCGTGATTGAACAGGTGCTATTTACCAATGTTGTCATGCAGTAAAACCTTGATAGGAACAACTTAAAATGGCCGTACAAGACTTACTTTCACAAGACGAAATTGATGCGCTGTTGCATGGTGTCGATGATGGTTTGGTGGATACTGATGACGAAGTGGTACCTGGCTCAATTAAGCAGTATGACTTAACCAGCCAAGACCGTATCGTGCGTGGGCGTATGCCAACGCTGGAAATGATCAATGAGCGTTTCGCCCGCTACACTCGTATCAGTATGTTTAACTTGCTACGACGCTCTGCCGATGTGTCGGTTGGCGGTGTGCAGGTGATGAAATTTGGTGAGTATGTGCATTCTTTGTATGTGCCAACCAGCTTGAACTTGGTGAAAATGAAACCCTTGCGCGGTACCGCCTTGTTTATTCTAGACTCGCGTCTGGTATTTAAATTGGTGGATAACTTTTTTGGTGGTGATGGTCGTCATGCCAAAATTGAAGGGCGTGAATTTACCCCGACCGAGTTGCGTGTGGTACGCATGGTTTTAGAGCAGGCCTTTGTTGATTTGAAAGAAGCTTGGCATGCTATTTTGGATGTTGATTTTGAATACATGAACTCAGAGGTTAACCCTGCTTTAGCTAATATTGTTAGCCCAAGTGAGGTTGTGGTGATCTCAACGTTTCATATTGAACTGGATGGGGGTGGTGGTGACTTGCACATCACTTTTCCGTATTCAATGATCGAACCTATTCGTGAAATGCTCGATGCCGGTTTTCAGTCTGATGTGGATGATCAGGATGAACGTTGGAGTAAAGCCATTCGTGAAGATGTTTTAGATGTGAAAGTACCTTTACGTTCTACTGTCGTGCGCCGCCAACTGAAGTTGCGCGATATTCTGAATATGAAAGCTGGTGATGTTATTCCGGTAGAAATGCCAGACACCATGCTGCTGCGCGCGAATGGCGTGCCGACCTTTAGAGTTAAACTGGGTGCCAACCACGGTAATTTAGCCTTGCAAGTGGTTAGCCCGATACGAAAAAATCGCTGATTTTAGCTTTACTTTGTAGTTGAGAAAAGAATATGACTGACGAAAACGAGCACGTCTCCAGTGAAGATCAAGCGCTTGCTGATGAGTGGGCAGCGGCTTTATCCGAGGCAGGTACTGAAACCGATCAAGATGATATTGATGCCATGCTGGCGCAAAGTAGCGGACCAGCGAAAGCGCCAATGCAAGAGTTTCCTGATCAACACCACACGGACGAGGCTTTGACGAGCGTAGGTGGACCTAACTTGGATGTTATTTTAGACATTCCAGTGAGTATTTCCATGGAAGTAGGCAGCGCGGATATCAGTATCCGTAACTTGCTGCAACTCAATCAAGGGTCTGTGGTGGAGTTGGATCGGCTCGCCGGTGAGCCATTGGATGTTTTGGTCAATGGCACGCTAATCGCCCATGGTGAAGTGGTTGTGGTCAATGAGAAATTTGGTATTCGTTTGACTGATGTAATCAGCCCAAGCGAGCGTATTAAAAAACTACGGTAAACCTATGCGCCTTTTTATCATGCTGATGTTGGCCTCTTGCAGTGCTTGGGCAGGTGATGTGTTGACTGCAGCAAAAACCAGTGAAGCTAAGGCCGCCACAGCAGCGCCAGTTAATAGCGGCTTGCTTGAGTCGAGTCAGATCAGTGGGCAGTTGTTGCAATTGCTGTTCGGCTTACTGCTGGTTATTGGTTTGATTTTCTTGTTGGCTTGGCTGGTGCGTCGCATTCAGCACAGCTTGCCAGTTAAGGGTTCGCAACAGATTATTTCGCTGCTCGCGACTCAAACGTTGGGACCGCGGGATCGGCTGTTGCTGGTGCAAGTCGGTAAAGAACAAATATTGTTGGGCTTAACGCCTGGGACGATCGTGCCTTTACATGTCTTGCAAGAACCTGTGGAAGTCAGCACGCAGCAGGAAACTATGTCTTCGGCCTTCGCTCAGCGCTTGGCTAAAGTTTTAAAATCCTCAGCAAAGGATGTGCAATGACAGCTTTGATTGTACGTTTACTGCTGGCGACAGGGCTGCTGTTTTGCACAACAGGGGTGTTTGCTGCGGATGATCCTTTGTTGATCTCTGCGATAAAACTCACCACAGATGCGGCGGGGCAGCAGGAGTATTCAGTCAGTCTACAGATTTTATTAATCATGACTGCGCTGGGCTTTATTCCAGCCTTTGTTATGTTAATGACCTGTTTTACTCGAATTATTATTGTTTTTTCTATTCTTAGACAGGCGCTGGGGCTGCAGCAGACACCGTCCAATCAGATTTTAGTGGGTCTGACTATTTTCTTGACGTTGTTTATCATGGCGCCAGTCTTTGATCGCATTAATCAAGAGGCATTACAGCCTTATTTGAATGAGGAAGTTAGCGTACAACAAGCTCTGACTGCTGCTGAGCAACCCATACGTGGTTTTATGCTGGCGCAAACTCGAGAGTCGGATTTAGAGTTATTTATTCAACTGGCAAAGCGCACAGATATTGAGTCAGCAGAGGACACGCCGTTGGTCATTTTGATTCCCGCGTTTGTTACCTCGGAATTGAAAACCGCCTTTCAGATCGGCTTTATGGTTTTTATTCCGTTTCTGATCATTGACCTAGTTGTAGCGAGTATCTTGATGGCGATGGGGATGATGATGCTATCGCCCTTAATTATTTCCTTGCCATTTAAAATTATGTTGTTTGTATTAGTGGACGGTTGGGCGTTGATTATCGGCACTTTAGCCAGTAGTTTTGGCACGCTCTAGGAGAAAGTTATGGCCCCTGAAATAGCTGTAGATATATTTCGCGAAGCTTTGTCCAGTACTGCATTAATTGTCGCTGTTATTATTGTGCCCAGTTTGTTGGTGGGTTTATTGGTGGCTATGTTTCAGGCTGCCACCCAGATTAACGAACAAACTTTGAGCTTTCTACCGCGACTGATGATCAGTTTTCTGACCTTGATTGTGTTAGGGCCGTGGTTGTTCAACCAATGGATGTCGTTTACGACACGGCTGATTCATAGCATACCCTATGTGATTGGCTGAGTTGGACAGCCTATGTTAGAGCTCAGTAGTGCACAGATTGCTGGCTGGATTAGCAGTTTTTTGTTGCCGCTGTTTCGCATTGCTGCGCTATTGATGGTCATGCCGATTATTGGTACCCAGTTGGTGCCGCAACGTGTACGTTTGTATCTGGCATTAGCTATAACCTTGGCCTTAGTACCCGTCTTACCAGATATGCCGCAGGTCGACGCTTTGAGCCTCAGAAGTATCCTACTGATTGCTGAGCAAATCATCGTTGGCGCAATGCTAGGTTTTTCTTTGCAATTGTTTTTTCATATCTTTGTTTTTGCCGGGCAGATGGTTTCCATGCAAATGGGGTTGGGGTTCGCTTCGATGATGGATCCGGCAACCGGGGTGTCAGTGCCGGTGCTAGGGCAGTTTTTGCTGATGCTGGTGACTTTATTATTTTTAGCAATGAACGGGCATTTGGTTGTTTTTGAAGTGCTGGCAGAAAGCTTTGTGACCTTACCTGTAGGGCAAACGTTAGAGGTTGGTAATTTTGTTATTCTGGCAGGACGTTTGAGTTGGGTTATCGGCGCGGCTTTATTGCTGGCGCTGCCCGCTGTGAGTGCACTGTTAGTGATTAACATTGCTTTTGGGGTGATGACCCGAGCTGCCCCGCAACTGAATATTTTCACCATTGGTTTTCCTTTAACCTTGGTCATGGGCTTGATCATCTTCTGGCTTTCGACCTCGGATATCTTGGCGCAATACCAGCGCATTGCCAGCGATGCTTTATTTATGCTGCGCGGCCTTGCACAAGTGCAATAACGGAGAGCAGTTATGGCCGAAAGTGAAAGTGGTGCAGAGAAAAGTGAAGACCCTACCGAGAAACGCAAACAAGACTCACGTAAAAAAGGTGAGATTGCTCGATCGCGAGAGCTTAATACCTTAGCTGTGGTGTTAGCCGGTACGGGTGGCTTGCTGACCTTCGGTGGGGCGATAGGTGCGCGGATTATGCAGGTGATGCATAAAAACTTTTCGCTACCCCGTGAACTCTTGCTGGATGAGCGGTATATGGCGATCAGTCTTTTACAATCAGCACAAATGGCTGCTGATGCCTTGATTCCTTTGTTCTTTGTATTGTTAATTGCAGCGATCTTGGGGCCGGTGGCCTTGGGTGGTTGGTTATTCTCAATGGAAGCTTTAGCGCCAAAATTTAGCCGAATGAACCCGCTGTCTGGCCTCAAACGCATGTTTTCTATGAAGTCGCTTGTTGAACTGCTGAAGGCGCTAGGTAAGTTTTCTATTGTTTTAACCGTGGCGCTGTTTGTTTTGGCTCGGGCACGCAATGAATTGATTGAAATTGCCGCTGAGCCACTTGAAATGGCTATTTTGCATAGTATGCAAGTGGTCGGCTGGAGCGCGTTATGGCTGGCCTGCAGTTTAATTGTTATCGCTGCTGTGGATATTCCTTTTCAGATTTGGGACAGTAAACAAAAACTTAAAATGACTAAGCAAGAAGTGCGTGACGAATATAAAGACAGTGAAGGTAAGCCGGAGGTTAAAGGCCGGATTAGACAGCTGCAACGCGAGATGGCTGAGCGCCGAATGATGAGCGCAGTGCCTGAAGCGGATGTGATTATTACCAACCCGACGCACTTTGCTGTTGCGCTCAAATATGATGCTGAGAATGGTCAAGCACCTGTTTTGCTGGCTAAGGGCGGTGACCACACAGCTTTGAAAATTAGAGAAATTGCCAAGGAGCATAAAATTACTCTGCTGGAGTCACCGGCGTTAGCACGTGCTGTGTATTACTCCACTGAGATCGACCAAGAAATCCCTGCTGGTTTGTACCTCGCCGTCGCTCAAGTATTAGCCTACGTCTATCAACTACGTCAGTATCATGCCGGTAAAGCTAAAAAACCTCCGATGTTTAAAGACCCTGAGATTCCTATTGATTTACGTCGAGATGAGTAACGAGCTAAATCGCTGATGTGCCAGTTCAGCTGAGGTTCAGAGCTGTTTTGGCACTATAGTAATGATAAATCCCCTAGGTGTATCTAGATACCCTAAATAACCTGTCTTTGAGGTCTCTGCATGAAGCTGTTAGTCGTTGAAGATGAAGCCTTACTACGTCACCACCTGTACACTCGACTGGGTGAACAAGGTCATGTTGTTGATGCCGTTGCTGATGCGGAAGAGGCGCTTTATCAAGTCAGCGAATACAACCATGATTTAGCCATCATCGACCTTGGCTTGCCTGGCATGAACGGCTTGGACTTGATTCGAGAGTTACGCAGCCAAGGTAAAGCCTTTCCTATATTGGTGTTAACCGCGCGTGGCAATTGGCAAAATAAAGTTGAAGGTTTGGCCGCAGGTGCAGATGACTATGTGGTTAAACCCTTTCAGTTTGAAGAGCTTGAAGCACGCTTAAATGCACTCTTGCGTCGTTCATCCGGCTTTGTACAGTCCACTATAGGTGCTGGGCCATTATTGTTAGATTTAAACAGTAAGCAAGCGACGTTACTCAATCAAAGCCTTGCATTGACGGCGTATGAGTATCGTATTCTTGAATATTTAATGCGTCATCAGCAGCAGGTGGTGTCTAAAGACCGCCTTATAGAGCAGCTTTATCCCGACGATGAAGAGCGCGACCCGAATGTTATTGAGGTATTGGTGGGACGCTTAAGACGTAAGCTTGAGGGCGGTTCTGGCTTTAAACCCATTGAAACAGTACGTGGACAAGGTTATTTATTCACCCAAGTATGCCGTTAATTGAGTCGAATCTCAGTATGCCTACACGCAAAAATAATAAAGTATCCTCTCTACGCGTGCGCTTAATGTTTGGCGCTGCGGTGACAGTATCGCTGTTTATGCTGGCTTTATTTCCGGCCTTAAAGCAAGTCTTTACCGCTGCTCTTGAGGAATCCATTGAACAACGCTTAGCCGCCGATGCCAGCGCTTTAATATCGGCAGCACGCATTATTGATGAGCAGTTGCGTATGCCAGAAAAGCTCCCTGATGAGGAATTTGATATTCTTCCGGCGCGTCAAATAGGCATGATCTACGATAATAAAAGCAATTTACTCTGGCGTTCAAGCAGTTCAAAAACAATTAAACTCAACTACCAACCCAAATATGATGGCCGCGGCCATGAGTTTTTGCGTGACACGGATACTGATGGACGTGAGTATTTTATCTATGACGTCGAAGTGGATTTGTTGCGCGGGAAAAAAGCTGATTTTAGTATTGTTACTATGCAGTCAGTCAGTGATTATGACGTGATGTATGTCAGTCTGCGCCAGCAGTTATATGTATGGCTGGGTTTTGCATTGTTGTTATTGCTAGGGTTTTTATGGTTGGGGCTGGGCTGGGGCGTTCGCAGTTTACGCAGCCTAAGCGCTGAACTTGATGAGGTTGAGACCGGTAAACGAGCGGCACTCAGTGATGAGCACCCACGTGAGTTGTTACGTTTAACTCGTTCCTTAAACCGCTTACTGGAAAGTGAGCGTCAGCAAAGTGAGCGTTACCGCCACTCATTAGATGACTTAGCCCATAGTTTAAAAACGCCATTGGCAGTTTTGCAGGGTGTTGGCGAAGTGTTATCGGTGAACCCTGACAACAGTGAGCAAGTCCATACTTTGCAGGGGCAGGTTAACCGCATGAGTCAGCAGATTAGTTATCAGCTGCAGCGTGCCAGTTTACGCAAAAGTGGCTTATTGCGTTATCAGGTCAAGCTCAAGCCTTTGCTGGAAAGTTTACTAGGTGCCTTAGATAAGGTTTATCGAGACAAAGGCGTTGCTGTGACTCAAGTCTTTGCTGAAGAGCTGCGCGTGCCTGTTGAACAAGGTGCATTACTGGAACTGCTGGGTAATGTGCTAGAAAATGCCTACCGTTTATGCCTCAATGAGGTTCGTATTAGTGCGCGTCTGACTGCAGCTGGATGTGAGTTAACGATTGAGGATGATGGGCCCGGTGTGCCGATGCATCAGCGTGAGCGTATTTTGCAACGAGGTGAGCGCTTAGACACTCAATACCCAGGGCAAGGTATTGGTACGGCAGTGGTTAAGGATATTATCGACAGCTACGGAGGCCAGCTCTTTGTTGAAGACTCAGATCTTGGTGGTGCGCAGTTTAGAATTATATTTCCGTTAAACAAGTAGTCTAGAACTGCTGCATTTAAAAATTTAGCGCTGAATGGTTTTGTCAGTGTAGCGCAGCGTTGCACGGCATCCTTTACATATATAGTGCATACCTTTTTTGCTGCGAGCATGGCGCTGTGCACTGAGCGCAAAAGGCTCGCGTGCGCTGCATTGGCAGCTGTACAGATAGTGTGTTGTCGGCTTGCGTTTGATCGTATAGGTATGGCAGCGGTTAGCTGGCAAGCCATACACCTTTTCCATCACTGCTTGCCACTCACGGCCGTGAGCGCGAATAGCCTTGCCATAGAGTCGATAGGCCACCAGATGCGCGACTTCATGGGCCACGGTATGCAATAGAAAGTGCTCAGGGTTTTCTTGGTACAGTAGTGGATTAAAACGTAAGCGATTTTCACAAATATGTGCTACGCCAGCTTTTTGGCCGCGTAGTTTGAAGCTTATTTCGGGTCGTTTGAGCGAGCAGTTAAAGTGGTTTTCTGCGGTTTTAAAGCAGGTTTCCACGCGCTCTTTGATCAGGTCAGGCATAGTCTCGTAGGCATTACAGTGCAGCTCTGTTGTTTCTATATATGTGAGTAAAGCGGCCCCTGACCAGATACTGGAGAGGGGCGCGTTACGCATAGTGTATTACAGTTAGACTTTAAACTGTCCAAGTTGCTGGTTAAGTTCCAAAGCCAACTGATTGAGTTGCTCGCTGGATTGACTGAGGTTGTGAGCTGAATCGTTGCTTGACTGTGATAAGCCCGCCACCCGAGTAACGTTTTGGTTGATCTCTTCGGCAACATGCGATTGTTCGAGTGTTGCGCTGGCAATCGACGCGTTGAGACCGTTGATCGTATACAGTGCGTTGCTGATACTGGTCAGACTTGCTTGTGCTTGCTGTGCTTGCTCAACAGTTGCTTGTGCCGTGCTGCTGCTTTGATTAATCACGTTTACTGCTGCTTGCGAATTGTGCTGCAAACTTTCAATCATTGTTTGTACTTCATCAGTGGACTGCTGCGTGCGCTGCGCAAGTAGGCGTACCTCATCAGCTACGACGGCAAAGCCACGACCTTGTTCGCCAGCACGCGCCGCTTCAATGGCCGCGTTAAGCGCGAGCAAGTTGGTTTGCTCGGCGATAGAGCGAATCACATCTAGAACGCGACCCACTTGACTGCTTTCCTCGGCAAGTGTCTGCATGACGTCAACCGCTTGTGCAATGGTTGCTGAGAGCAAATCTGTTTGGCGCAAGCTGTTATCAATATTGGCTTGACCGGCAGCGGCTTGCTCGGTGGCTTGCGAGACTTCAGCTGCCGCTTGCTCGGCATGCTTGGCAACATCTTGCACTGCATAGGTGACTTCGTTAATCGCTGTGGCGATTTGTTCTGTTTGTTGTGATTGGTTTTCATTAATATCAAGCGCTGCAGTGGCTTGCTGGCCAAGTGCTTCAGCTGACTGTTTGAGTCGTGTTGCGCTGCTCAATAAGTGACTAATAGTGGTACGTAACTTCAGCGCGAAATTATTGTAGTTCTGACTCAGTTGCGCTATTTCATCTTTGCCGTTAGCGTTTAACTCTTGGGTTAGATCGCCGTCACCGCTGGCAATGTTGTGCATGGCTGCCACTACATTTTCTAATGGCACGACAATGCTGCGCATAATGCTAATAATGAGCAAGGCAATAAACATGATCACAGCCAGGCCAATAAAGCTGGCCTTAATGGCAGCAGAGCGAAACTCGGTATGAATATCATCTAAATAAACGCCAGAACCCACCACCCAGTTCCATGGTTTGAAAAGCTGTACGTAAGAGATTTTGTCAACTGGAGCGCTCGCGCCTGGCATAGGCCAGCGATAGCTGAAAAAGCCTGAGCCTTGCTGCTTAGCAATGCGCACAAATTCATTGAAAATCTGTTTGCCATCGGGGTCTTTGTAACCGGATAGGTCTTTACCGTCGAGAGCGGGAGACATGGGATGCATAATCATCGTGGATGTTAAGTCATTGATCCAGACATAATCACTGCGTCCATAACGCAGTTTGCTCAGTGCTTTTTGCGCGTGTTCTTGCGCTTGCGCAGTGCTCAACTGAGCACTTTTCTCTAGATCGTGGAAATACTCCAATATGCCTAAAGTGCTTTCGACAATATGCTGTGTTTTCACGGCTTTAGCCGAGTGCATCAAGTCGTAAGACTGTTTCAGTGCTAAAGCAGCAAAAACAAAAAACATACCAACAGCTATCAGGAAAATAAGCCAAAGGCGTTTGCTGATGGATATTTGACGAAGAAACTGCATGTTGGAACTCCAGAGAAAACATGATCGCAATCTATACTGTGATTGTTATCGGTATATTAGGTGCTTGTACGGCTGTATCGGACGTTTGAGGTAAATATTTAATACTTTCTAGTTGATTTGTAAAAACTCTGGTTTTATCAGTTTTTTTCTGGTTTGCGTACCGAAAGGAGCAGTGCGTACTTTTTTAAGCCTGCTACATTAATCTTGTTTGTCCTAGCTGGCCATGCGACTAAGTGCTCTATTTTTCGCTAAGCTATTCATGCACCACGATTTTCAGTGAAAAAAAAGCTGCACAAAGGTAAGATGCGCTGCTTTGTTAACAGTAAAAGATTAATAGGGGTTTATGGATATTTGGCTCGCTGTACAGACTGTTATTTTAGGTGTGGTGGAAGGCTTAACGGAGTTTCTACCGGTATCTAGCACGGGACACCAAATTATTGTTGCAGATGCAATTGGTTTTACCGGACAACGTGCCAAAGCGTTTAATATCATTATTCAGCTGGCCGCTATTTTAGCGGTGATGTGGGAATATCGACGCAAAATCGTTAGCGTTGTAGTTGGTTTGCCGCGAGAAGCAGAGGCGCAGCGTTTTACCATAAATTTGCTGGTGGCATTTTTCCCAGCAGTGGTTTTGGGTTTAAGTTTTGCAGACTTGATTGAGCAGTGGTTGTTTAATCCCATTACTGTAGCGACAGCCTTGGTCGTGGGTGGTGTCGTGATGTTGTGGGCTGAAAAGCGCACACATACCATTGCTGCAGAGACTGTGGACGATATGAACTGGAAGCAAGCGTTGAAAATTGGTTGTGCGCAATGCTTGGCCCTAGTGCCAGGTACCTCACGTTCAGCTTCAACTATTATTGGCGGTTTGTTTTTTGGTTTGTCACGCAAAGCAGCCACTGAGTTTTCGTTCTTTTTAGCCATGCCAACCATGGTTGGCGCTGCAGTTTACTCAATGTATAAGCACCGTGAACTGTTTGCTGGCGGTGATGACTTACCGGTGTTTGCGTTAGGTTTTGTAACATCCTTTATTTTTGCGATGCTCGCGGTGCGTGCGTTGCTTAAGTTTATTGCCAATAACAGTTATGCCGTATTTGCTTGGTATCGTATTGTTTTTGGTTTGTTGATTTTAGCCACATGGCAGTTGGGTTTTATAGACTGGACATCGGTCGGTGATTAGGCGCTTAGCCGCTTGTAAGTCAAGTGAACGATCCAGTGGCATGTGCGCTAGGTGCCTTTGCTGAATTAAGAGGCTTGACAGTAAATGCGTTTCAAACGTAAGTTTGAAATATTTATCTAGAGTGAAATATGCATGGCTCAGTCAGACACAGTAGAGCGGATTTTAGATGTTGCAGAGATTTTGTTCGCTGAAAAAGGCTTTGCAGAAACGTCGTTGCGCCTCATTACCAGCAAAGCTCAGGTTAACTTGGCGGCGGTAAACTATCATTTCGGTTCAAAGAAATCACTGATTCAGGCGGTTTTCTCAAGATTTTTGGGGCCGCTGTGTGCCAGCTTAGATGAAGAGTTAGATCGGCGTTCAGCGCTTGATCAGCCAGCTTGGACCGTTGAGTTATTACTGGACGTGCTGGTGCAGCAAACCCTTGCAGTGAAACCCCGCAGTGGCAATGATTTATCTATTTTTATGCGCTTGCTGGGCCTTGCTTTCAGTCAAAGCCAAGGGCACTTGCGCCGTTATTTAAATGATATGTACGGTAAGGTGTTTCATCGTTATATGCTGCTGTTGCATCAAGCCGCGCCTGAGGTGCAGCCCATTGAGCTGTTTTGGCGTGTGCACTTTATGATTGGTGCTGCGGCATTTAGCATGTCCGGTATTAAAGCATTACGCGCCATTGCTGAAACTGAATATCAGGTGCACATGACCACCGAACAAGTGCTGCGCCTGATGGTGCCATTTTTAGCGGCGGGTCTGCGTGCAGAAAGCGTTATTGATACGGTTGGTATGCAGCCTGCAATTAAAAAATAACACCTTAGTCTTTAGTTGAGCGTGGTGAAACAATGATTGATTACCTGCATGTGTCGATTGCAGAGCAGCGCCTGTATGCGTTCTCGCAACGTCAGTGGCGGGCGACTTATACAGTATCGACTGCACTCAGTGGTCCAGGCGAGCAGAATGGCTCGGGTTGCACACCCCGTGGATTGCATTATATCAGAGCAAAAATAGGTACTGGTTTACCGGCTATGGCGGTGTTGCGTGGGCGGCGTTGGAGCGGCGAAGTGTGGTCACCTGCGCTTGATCAAGCTTACCCTCAGCGCGACTGGATTTTAAGCCGTATCTTATGGCTCAGTGGTTGTGAGTTAGGACGCAACCGCTTAGGTCAAAGCGATACCTTTCGGCGTTATATTTATATTCATGGTACGGCTGAAGAGTCGCGCCTTGGTCAAGCGCATTCGCATGGCTGTATTCGTATGGCCAATCAAGACATCATTGAACTGTATGATCGGCTTGCCGATGCATGCTTGGTGCAAATCAGTGAGCAGGCATTAGCAGCGCAGATACTACAGACACAAACAAAGGAAACTCCATGCAAGGCTCATTAATGCTGGATATTGGTGGCACCTATTTAACCGCTGAGGATCGTCATCTACTGCGTCAGCCGCAGGTTTGTGGAGTTATTTTATTTGCACGAAATATCGAACATCCGCGTCAAGTGCGTGAGCTATGCCGCGCTATTCGCGAGGTGCGCAGTGATTTATTGATTGCTGTTGATCAAGAAGGTGGTCGCGTGCAGCGCTTGCGCCAAGGCTTTGTTGCTTTGCCAGCGATGGGCATATTGCAGACTGCAGATAACCCCGAGCATGTCGCCCGTGAGTGTGGCTGGTTGATGGCTTGGGAAGTCTTGGCGATGGGCATCGACTTCAGTTTTGCACCAGTTTTAGATTTGGATTATGGCCGTAGTACAGTGATTGGTTTGCGCGCCTTTGGCCGTGATGTTAATACGGTCAATACGCTTGCGGGGGCATTCTTACAAGGGATGCAGGCCGCCGGTATGCCCGGGGTTGGTAAGCACTTTCCTGGGCATGGCTGGGTTAGCGCTGATTCGCACGTTGCTATTCCTGTGGATGAACGCAGTTTGGCTGACATTCAACAGGCAGATTTGCTGCCCTTTAAACACTTACAACACGCGCTTGCTGGGTTGATGCCCGCGCATGTTATTTATCCACAAGTCGATGCTGCACCGGCTGGATTTTCCAAGATTTGGTTGCAAGATATTTTACGTCAGCAGCTAAATTATACCGGCGTGCTATTTAGTGATGATTTATCGATGGCCGCTGCACACGTGGCGGGTGATGCTGCACAACGTGTGCTCGCGGCACTTAACGCCGGTTGCAATGTTGGGTTATTATGCAATGATCGAACGGCTGCGGAGCAGGCATTGAGTGCATTGCAAACAGAGAATGTCACCCCATGTACACGTCTATCTGTTATGTATGGGCGACATATTTCACAGCATGATTTTCAGCAGCATCCGCGCTGGCAGTCGGCGCGGCACATACTAAAAACGCTTACAAGCAACGGATAAGAGGTGGTAAATGGATAAATACGCGATTATTGGCGGCACTGGACTAACCCAGCTACAAGGTCTGACTATTCGCGATGCGATGTTTATTGACACCCCTTACGGTGCGCCTTCTGCTGACATTTTGCGCGGATCTTATGCTGGGCGTGAGGTGTTATTTTTAGCCCGCCATGGCCATCCGCACCGTATTCCGCCACACGAAGTCAACTATCGAGCGAATTTGTGGGCACTGCGTCAAGCGGGTGCAAGTACTGTTTTAGCGATTAATGCGGTGGGCGGTATTACCGACAATTTAAAAACCGGTTGTTTCTGTATTCCGGATCAAATTATTGATTACACCTCTGGCCGCAAGCATACCCTGTATGAAGGTGAGCTGGAGCACGTGACCCACGTCGATTTTAGCTATCCCTATGATGCTGAGTTACGACGCCGTTTAATCGCTGCGGTGGCTGCCAGTGGCTACAGTTGTAACAATCATGGTGTCTATGGCTGCACACAAGGGCCGCGTTTAGAGACTGCCGCAGAAATTAAGCGTATGGAGCGTGATGGCTGTGATGTTGTGGGGATGACGGGTATGCCAGAAACTGTTCTGGCGCGCGAGCTGGGCCTGAGATATGCCTGCTTAGCCTTAGTGGTTAACCCTGCTGCCGGAAAATCACAAGGCGTGATTACCATGACGCAAATTGACGCAGCACTGAACGCTGGCATGTCAAAAGTGAAGATCATTTTAGCGCGAATGCTAAGCCAAGCTTAGTAGCAGTCAGTGTCGTGCAGTTGGACTATTTTTAGCATGAATAGCATTGATGTATGACTTAGGTAGCGATACTCACTAAAGTGAGGACGCTACCATGCAGTTGCGAAAACTGCCCCTCTAGTTCACTGCCTGCCGGCCAGTCCTTGCTTAAGTCTTTAGATAAACGCAAGCAGGCATGACCGCTAACGGCGTCACTTAGGTCCAGTACCTGTGCATCATGAAAGCTAAAGTAGCTACCGGTCAGCGGATTCAGCGCTTTAAACAAACTTTCCTTGAATGAAAAAATTACAGTTAAATACATGGCCTGTTGTGCACTGTCTAAGAGTGCGTATGTGTTGTATTCATCGCTGGTTAAAATGCTGGTTGCCAAGCGCTGTGCGCGCTTGAAATTGAGTGGTTTTTCTATATCCAAGCCAAAACCTTGCCAGTGATGACAATCACCGACTAAGGCCGCAGCAAGGCTGTGGCTGTGTGACATTGAGCCACAACTTTGTGCTGGCCAGAGCGGGATACGGCTGTTTTCTTGTTGAGCGGGCAGGCTGGCAAGACCCGTTTGAATACATAACGCCTTACGCGCACACAAGCGCGCAGCTAAGAATTCAGCTTGGCGCTTGACGGTTGCTTTAGGAAGGTCAATCGCGTAGTCAGCCGCCAGCTCAGATGTGAGTGCCGTTTGATTAAAGCAGGTGGATACCAGTGTGCAGTTTGGCAGTTCAGTAGGAAAAGGCCAGTGCTGCTGTAAATGGCTTAAAAAATCTACAGGCATGTCAATTAAGTCGTCAGATACAGCAGTTATAAAGCTGCTTGAGTAAATAAATAGTTATAACACTAGAATAATTTTAGTGTTGCAGTTATAAGTAGCAGATTATTTTAAGGCTTATGTGCACAGGCTGCCGAGGTGTTTATGAAACTACAACAATTGCGCTATATCTGGGAAGTATCCCGAAACGGACTTAACGTATCAGCTACGGCGCAAGCCCTTTATACATCGCAACCAGGTATAAGCAAACAAATACGTTTGCTTGAGGATGAGTTAGGCGTAGAGATTTTTGCCCGCAGTGGCAAACACTTAACTCGAGTGACCGCTGCGGGTGAGCGCATTATCAAGATGTCTGGCGAAATATTGCGCAAATGTGAAAACATTAAACAAATTGGTCAAGAGTTCTCTAATGAGCGAGTAGGGACTTTATCGATTGCTACCACGCACACTCAAGCACGTTATGCTTTGCCGGCAGTGATTAGCAGTTTTATGCAGGAATACCCAGACGTGGCTTTGCATATGCACCAAGGCACACCGACACAAATTGCTGAGATGGCGGCAGATGGTACCGTTGATTTTGCCATTGCCACTGAAGGGATGGAGCAGTTTGGCGATCTTATTATGATGCCTTGCTACCGCTGGAACCGTTGCGTGGTTGTGCCCAAAGGCCATCCGCTGACAACCTTGCCTAAGCTGACCTTACAGGCCTTAGCTGAGTATCCTATTGTCACTTACGTGTTTGGCTTTACCGGCCGCTCAAAACTGGATGAAGCCTTCAGCCAAATTGATCTAGAACCCAAAGTGATCTTTACTGCAGCCGATGCTGACGTGATTAAAACCTATGTGCGCTTAGGCTTAGGCGTGGGCATTGTCGCTGGCATGGCGGTGGATGCGATACAGGATCAAGACTTAGTTGCCTTGGATGCCAGCCATCTATTTGAGTCGAGTGTGACTAAAATAGGTTTTCGTCGAGGCACCTTCTTGCGCGGGTTTATGAGTGATTTTATTGAACGTTTTGCACCGCACTTAGATCGTGAAGTGCAAGCTAAAGTGATTCAGGCGCGTAGCAAAGATGAAGTTGAGGAACTCTTTAAAAATATTGAGTTGCCTATCTGTTAAAACAGCACAAGTGAGCAGTGGGTCGCGCTAAGCGTGCTGTATCAACACGCTTTTCTGCACCGATATCAGGAACTCAACGCTGATTACCGTATAATCACAACAGCTTTATTATACATTTTGAGGAATAGCATGACTGATTACTGTGAAACGCTACATGAGCATTATGGGCAGTTTTTTAAGATTGATAAAATGCTGCATGAGGTGCGCACTGAGCATCAGCATTTGGTTATTTTTGAAAATGCCAAAATGGGGCGGGTAATGGCCCTTGATGGTGCGATTCAAACCACCGAAGCCGATGAGTTTATTTACCATGAAATGCTGACGCATGTGCCTATTTTAGCGCATGGCGCTGCACGTCGTGTGTTGATTATTGGTGGCGGCGATGGTGGCATGTTGCGCGAAGTCTGTCGTCATGCCGGTATTGAGCGCATCACTATGGTGGAAATTGACCAATCTGTAGTGGATATGTGTAAAGAGTATTTACCCAAGCACTCCAACGGTGCCTATGAGGATCCGCGAGTAAACTTAGTGATTGATGATGGTATGCGCTTTATTGCCAACTGCACTGATACATTTGATGTCATTATCAGTGACTGTCCAGACCCAACAGGCCCAGCTGAAGTCTTATTCTCAGAAGATTTTTATCAGGCTTGTCACCGTTGTTTAACTGATGATGGTGTTTTTGTTGCACAAAACGGTACGCCGTTTTTGCAGATTGATGAAGTTAAAACAACGGCTAAAAATATCCAAGACTTATTTGCTGATTGGCATTTTTATCATGCCGCAGTACCGACCTATATCGGTGGCAGTATGACGTTTGCATGGGCAGCTAAAAACCGACAGACACGTCAGACGAGTTTAGAGACCTTGCGTCAGCGTTTTGCGAGCAGCGGTATTAACACAGGCTATTACAATCCTTATATCCACCAAGCAGCATTTGCTTTGCCGCAGTATGTGTTGCAGGCCATAGGTAAAACAAACAACGATTAGCAGGCTGCGCTGATCCGCTGTTGAAGTTAAGTGAGCGAGTGGGTAGTTAACGCTTTATGGATTAACTATTCGCTGTTTACAGGCTGATACGTGGGGTGACATCTAAGCGTATAGGCTTGCCGAGACGCTCTTCGAGTTGTGCTTTTAATGCGATAAAATCAGCATGGACAATTTCTGAGCTTGAGCTGACTTCAAGCCGTATATAAGTGTCAGCGCTGCGAATTTGTACGTGCAGTACGTTTAAGTATAGATTTTTATCATTGATCTCTAAAGAAAGCGCATCGACCTGTTGCTCTACTTGCCAGATGCTGTACATGCTCTGAAATGACCACGTAAGAGGTACAGCAATGGCCAGCATCAAGAGTAAAGAGAGGGTGAGGCCGCGGCGTGCTTTAACAATTGGCGCATAGCCTAGGGCTAAAAAAGTCAGAGCAGCGGCGAGCGCAATACCCACTAAGTTGGTTAGAAAGAGCAACGTCGCACCACTGATTATTTGCCAGTCCCACCAACCAATGCCTATACCCGCAACACACAGAGGTGGCACTAAGGCTACGGCAATGGCGACACCGGGCATGCTTTTCATAATACTTTCGCGCACATGTGCATAGGCGCCTGCCATACCAGAAAAGATTGCCACACCCAAGTCGAGTAGGTTGGGATGCAGGCGCGCAGTCATTTCTGGCGTGACTCGAGTGATCGGGATGATCAAAGCCAGCATTGCCGCCATCCCCATAGCCAGACCAACACCAATGGCAATGGTGGTTAAAGACTGCTTCAGCAATGTTTGATCATTGCGCAACAATGCCATTGATAAAGACACAATAGGTAACATCAATGGCGCAAGCACCATGGCACCGATAATCACTGCTGGACTGGATAAGAATAGACCTAGGCTGGCCACCAAGCTGCTGAGCATCATCAATGAGATAAAGCTGCTATGGGTTTGCGCATTCTCGCGCAGCTGCATGAACAGCTCTTTAAAGTCTTCTTCGAGGGCATGGGTAAAGAAGGGTAAACGCTGCTGGATCATATTCAAACGTTGCTCACCCTGCGGCAGGTTTTCGAGTTTCAAAGTGTCTTTGCCGCTGCGCCGCTCACTTTGGGTGTCGTGGTAGGCTTCAGGCAAGTTGACTTGTACTGCTTCTGGATGGATCTGCAGCTCAATACTCTTGGCTTCACGCTTAGCGCTGTCAAGGTAGTAGGTCAGTGGCTGCGTGCTATCTATACGCAAATAACTGCTGCGCACATAACTCATTGATTCAGGTAAACGGCTGACGCGCTGGTCAGCGGTAAACAAGGCTTTGATTAAAAAGCTTAGGTATTGGCTGACTGATTTAGGTGCAATAAGTAGAGTGGAAACTTTGCTATCTTGAACGCAGATAGGCGTATTAATTAAGCGCGCAGCAGCATTGTTGACGTTATTCTCAATCGCTACTAGGCCAGTAATCGCGGTTTTGGCACTGTACTCACTACCAATCGATAAGCTGATAGCAAAGGGCTGAATAGCAAATAAATTGCGCAGGCTGCTCCACAGCACTGCGATTAAATAAAATAGACGACGTGTTTTTGATTCAGTACGGCGTCGGAAAATCCGGCTTCTTTGGTCAAGAAAGGGTGTTTGACCAAGCATAATTGAACCCAAAACCACTTCATCGTTACAACGTAGTATATCAATGGCTTTGCTTGGCTCAGAAAAAGCCAGTTCCATATGATCCTCAAACTCAGCAGTGAACATAAACCATTCGCGCAAGCGTATTTGCTGATGATCAAGCGGAATAATACCGAGACTAAAGTTCATTGCTTGGGCCAGCTCAATACGTTTGGCAAGGTCTGCATCGGAGCATAGCGCAACAACATGACTAGTAGAATCTAGGGGCTGTCCAGGGTGCGCTAGGAAAGCGCTGAGCGGCATCTGTGATAGCTCAATATTATTACTCTCTGCGAAGTCAATAACAGCCTGCACGCGCGAGTTTTCAGCGTCTTCATATATAAACACAGCTTTACTGCACAGCATCCGTTCTCTCCAGAGCACAATGGTATAAAAAAGCCGGATCAAAAATCCGGCTTTTCTTCTTTCGTGTTTTGTCGCTTAGACTGGGAATAATTCGCTCAGTTTCATTGCTAACATCATGTCGCCTTCAGCGCGCAGTTTACCGCCCATAAACGCCTGCATACCATCAGTTTCGCCTGTTGCGATACCTTTGAATGTTTCGCTGTCCATGATTAAAGTGACGTTGGCGTCAGCGTTTTCGCCAGCTTGTACATCACAAGTGCCGTCTTTAACTGTTAAAGAATAGTTTTCAGCATCTTCGATGTTGAATTGAAACACTAAATCTAAACCAGCAGCAGCCGGTGCGTTGAATTTAGCGGTTAGAGTTTTAATGATATCTGCGGTAGAAGACATAATAGATCCTTTTTAAGGTTTTTTTGTGCGGTTTATGCCGCGTGATATTGAAAACTCAACGGTAAGTGATGAGTTTTTTATTCTTTAACAGGTCAAGGTGTGCATGGCTGTTAAAAGAAGTCAGTACCACTGAGTCATTGCGAAACTTGAGACGACTCAGTGACGTATTTACGATTTGCCAGTTAAGGTCAAAGGCATTGCGTGCAGGTACACCAGTGAGTAAATGCAAACACGCAGTAATGGTGCCGCCGGACGTGAAAATACCGATATGATCATTTGGTGCGGCAGTGTTGAGCACGCGCTGCAAACCTGCATTGACGTTTTGGGTAAATGTCGACCAGCTTAAATGCTCAGGAATGTCATCGGCTTCAGTCGCCCAACGTTGCATAATCATTGAAAATAAACGCTGAAACTCGGCTCTATCCCGTAAAGGGTTGCGCAAGCTTTCGATAGCGTTGGGTTCTTGAGCGAGCATCTTGGGTACAAGCAGGCGAATAATGTTATCGACATCAATCTCATTAAAGGCACTATCAATAGTTAAAGTCGGCGCAGCTAAGTTTGCCTCAGAGAAGCGTGCTAATGCAGCTAATGCAGTGTCTTTTTGGCGCAGCATATCACCACTGACGCACGCGTTAAGCGTCACACCTGTTGCGATCAAATGATCACCTAAGATTTCTGCTTGCTGCACGCCGAGAGGTGAAAGGACATCGTAGTTGTCCGCACCAAACGATGCTTGGCCATGTCGAATTAAATAAATACTACCCAATTCAATAAACACCTGTAAATATGTCAGGGGACGAGGTTATTGCGAACGGGCTAAGCTGTCAAATGTATTTCATACGATTGTTTGAAATATACAGAATTCCTAACTCCTTGTTATATTTGTGTGACCAGTTAACTCAGTGATGAGTATTTACGCTGGCTAAAATTTACACTAAGGCCAGCTACAGTCATTAGTCATTTTTATCAGTATCAGTATCAGTATCAGCATTGCCTCGCTTGCAGTTAATCGTTATGAAGCAAGGCGCTCGCTCATGTAAGATACAAACTATTATCGTTTAAGGAGTTTGCAGTGGAATTTTTACTTGAATATGCTGGTTTTTTAGCGCGAGCGGTCACGATTTTGCTGGTTGTTATTGTTATTTTATCGGTAGCAACAGCCATGCGTGCACGTGGGCGGACACGCAGTGGCGAGTTGATGGTTAGCAGCTTGAACGAGTTTTACTCAGACTTGAAAGACACTATTGAGGATAGCGTGCTTAATAAAGCGCAGCTCAAAGCATTAAAAAAAGCTAATAAGGTCAAACAACAGCAAGAAAAAAAGAGCGCTGCTGAAAAAAAGCGTATTTATGTTTTAGATTTTGATGGTGATATTAAAGCCTCGGCGGCAGACAGCTTACGCCATGAAATTACCGCGCTATTAGCCGTTGCTAGGCCAAGCGATGAAGTAGTTTTACGCTTGGAAAGCGGCGGCGGCATGGTACACAGCTATGGCTTAGCGGCCTCACAGTTGGTGCGTATCCGTGATGCTAATATTCCGCTAACCGTTTGCGTGGATAAAGTGGCAGCCAGTGGCGGTTATATGATGGCTTGTATTGGTAATAAAATTTTAAGTGCGCCCTTTGCTGTGCTAGGTTCTATTGGTGTGGTTGCGCAACTGCCCAATATTCATCGACTATTAAAGAAAAATAATATCGATGTTGAGATCTTAACAGCGGGGGAGTACAAGCGTACGCTGACCATGCTGGGTGAAAACACGGAGCAGGGGCGTGAGAAGTTTTTGCAGGATCTACAAACCACTCACGATCTTTTTAAGCAGTTTGTTGTGCAATACCGACCGCAACTTGATATTAATGCAGTTGCTACTGGGGAGATATGGTTAGGTACTGATGCGCAACAGCAACAGCTGGTTGACCAGCTGCAAACCAGTGATGAGTATTTGTCCTCGTGTGCTGCAGAAGCTGATTTATATGCGCTACAGTTTGTACAAAAGAAAAGCCTACAGGAGCGTGTTGGTTTGACTGCTGGTGCAGCAGCAGAGCACATTGCTGATAAAGGCTGGGAGCGCCTACAGCGTCGTTTTATAGGCTAATACATCATGCATAAGTAAACCCTGAGGATAGATTATGAGCACATATCAAGCATTGTGGGTCACCGAGACACCGTACTTTCAACAAAAAGTGATTGAGCGCTCGCTTGACGATTTACCAGAAGGCGACGTGCTGATTAGAGTGCATTACTCATCGCTCAATTATAAAGATGCGTTGTCAGCGACCGGTAACCGTGGCGTCACGCGCCAGTTTCCGCATACGCCTGGTATTGATGCCGCCGGCGTGATTGAGCAATCAAGCAACCCTGAGTTTGTTGCCGGTGATGAGGTGATTGTTACGGGCTACGACTTGGGTATGAATACCTTTGGTGGTTTGGCACAATATATTCGAGTGCCTGCCAGCTGGGTGATTAAGCGTCCAGCGGGTTTATCGTTACGTGAGTTGATGATCTTAGGTACTGCAGGTTTAACTGCCGCCTTGTGCGTCGATAAGTTATTACGCGCAGGGTTAACTGCTGATGCTGGATCTGTACTGGTTACCGGAGCAACCGGCGGTGTGGGTTCAATTGCTGTGGTTTTATTAAATCAGCTGGGTTTTCATGTTACTGCCGCCACTGGTAAAGCTGAGCAAGCTGATTTCTTACGTCAATTAGGCGCGCAAACAGTGATCGGTCGTGAGGCGTTAACGGCGGGAACGGATAAAGCTTTGCTGAAGCCGCAGTGGGCTGGCGTGGTTGATACAGTTGGTGGTGATATTTTATTTAATGCCATTAAATCTTTGCACTATGGTGCCAGTGTCGCCTGTTGTGGACTGACAGCGGGCGTTGAATTTAAAGCCAGTGTCTTGCCGTTTATTTTGCGCGGTGTGAATTTGCTGGGTATTGATTCGGTCGAGTTGCCTTTGGTTAATAAGGCATCGATGTGGGATAAGCTATCTCTGCAATGGAAGCTTGATTTAGAAAGCTTGGTGAAAGAAATCAGTTTAAAAGATGTGCCCAATGCCATTGCGACAATGTTGGCCAGTCAGCAAACAGGACGTACTCTCGTGCGCATTGATTGAGACACTTGATCTGTTGCAAAAGCTTAACCTGCAGTCAATAAAAACGGCCACGCAAATCAATTGCAGTGGCCGTTTTTATTAACGTTAAGCTAAATTACTTGGTGTAGCGTCTCAGTACTAAGGTGGCGTTGGTACCGCCAAAGCCAAAGCTGTTGCTCATAACCGTATTTAGCGTGACGTTTTCTTGAGTTTTCTCAATGATAGGTAAGCCTTTGGCTTCTTCGTCAAGCTCTTCAATGTTGACCGATCCAGCAATAAAGTTGCCTTCCATCATCAGCAATGAATAGATAGTTTCTTGCACGCCAGCGGCACCTAAAGAGTGGCCTGACAGGCTTTTCGTGGAGCTGATTGGTGGTGCTTTATCAGCAAAGACTTCACGCACTGCACGAATCTCTGCAAGGTCACCAACAGGTGTTGAGGTGCCGTGGGTGTTGAGGTAGTCGATTGGCGTGTTAACGGTAGCGAGGGCTTGTTGCATGCAGCGTACAGCGCCTTCACCGCTGGGTGCAACCATATCGTAACCATCAGAGGTTGCACCGTAGCCAACGATCTCTGCATAGATTTTAGCGCCACGCTTGAGCGCATGTTCCAGCTCTTCAACCACAACCATGCCGCCGCCGCCAGCAATCACAAAACCATCACGCTTACTGTCGTAGGCACGTGAGGCTTTTTCTGGAGTGTCGTTGTACTGGGTGGACAGTGCGCCCATCGCATCAAACAAGCAGCTTTGGCTCCAATGCTCTTCTTCGCCACCGCCGGCAAAGACAATATCTTGCTTGCCCAGTTGGATTTGCTCAAGCGCTTGACCAATACAGTGTGCACTGGTGGCGCAAGCAGAAGAGATAGAGTAGTTGACGCCTTTAATTTTAAACGGAGTGGCTAAGCACGCCGATACAGTGCTACCCATAGTACGAGTGACACGGTATGGGCCAATACGCTTAACGCCTTTCTCGCGCAGAATATCAATGGCTTCCATTTGGTTTAAAGTGGATGCACCACCGGAGCCGGCAATTAAGCCCGTGCGCGGGTTGGACACATCTTCAGGGCTTAAGCCACTGTCAGCAACCGCTTGTTGCATCGCCAAATAGGAGAATGCAGCTGCATCACCCATAAAGCGTAAAACTTTGCGATCAATAACTTCTTCTAAGTTGATATTGACTGAACCTGAAACTTGGCTGCGTAAACCCATTTCAGCGTAAGACGGATTAAAACGGATACCAGGATTGCCTGCACGTAAGTTGGCAGCTACGGTATCTTTGTCATTACCTAGGCAAGAAACAATGCCCATTCCGGTGATTACAGCGCGACGCATACTGGTCATCCTTTAGAAAGAGTCTGTGGAAGTGAATAAGCCGACACGTAAGCCTTCGGCTGTATAGATTTTGCGGCCATCAACGCTAACGGTACCGTCAGCAATCGCTAAAATCAAAGAGCGGTTAATGGTACGTTTAATATCAATTTGATAAGTGATTTTTTTGGCTGTTGGCAGCACTTGTCCAGAAAACTTAACATCACCTGATCCGAGTGCACGTCCACGTCCGGGGTTACCTTGCCAGCCGAGGTAAAAACCCACCAGCTGCCACATAGCATCCAGACCTAGACAGCCCGGCATCACGGGATCGCCTTCAAAGTGACAAGCAAAAAACCATAAGTCAGGGTTGATATCCAACTCAGCAGTGATTTGTCCTTTGCCGTATTTTCCACCTGTCTCACTGATGTTCACAATGCGGTCCATCATAAGCATGTTCGGTGCGGGCAATTGCGCATTACCTGGTCCGAAGAGCTCTCCTCGACTGCATTTGAGCAGATCTTCGTAGGTGAAGGCGTTTTGTTTGGTCATGCGGGCTCCTCAACGTGCCTAATCGTGTACTGCATGGGCGATGGATATCCATCTTGCTAATGGTTGTATGCAACGTATTAGCGTGTTTTTAACACATTTAATAACGCTTAACAAAAAAACTCTATTCAACTTAAGCCTTTTGTTTGACTGCATAGCTGAGTTCAGTTGCTGTTAAACAGAGCTTCTTAAGTGTAAGTGCTTGGTTAGACCACCTCTTTTCCTCAGAAGTCACAGTGTGTTTGTCTGTAAATACTGAACCTTGGTAAAAAGCACCTCTCTTTTAGCGGGTTTTACGCTCTGAGCGTTGCAACAGTGTACTTATATATGATGCAAGGGAATCTGTAGAGTAAATGTTGATCCGTGTTGAGCTTTACTGATCACTGTCAACTCACCGCCCATTTGTTGCGCCAATGTGTGTGCAATTGATAAGCCTAGGCCTGTGCCACCGTAGCGGCGTGAAATACTTTGATCAGCCTGATGAAACGCAGCAAATACAGAGGCGAGTTGTTTGGCCTCAATGCCAATGCCTGAGTCAGTGATTTCACACTTTAACATTAATTGTGCTGGACCAAGTAAATGCCAGTGCGCGCAAAGTGTTACGCTGCCTTGCGCAGTGAACTTTAACGCGTTGGCTAAGAGGTTAACTAAAATTTGTCGCAGACGAGTCGGGTCGCCTTCGACGTTTAGCTGATCCAAATCAGAGGGCAGGTCAAATACTAGCTTAATGCCTTTTTGTTCCGCGCTGTATTTAAAAGCATCGAACAATGAGTTGAACAGCCCATCTAAGGAAAACGCGATACACTCAAGCTGTAGTGCATCATGTTCAAGACGTGAAAAGTCTAAAATATTATTAATCACCCCAAGCATTTGCAAGCTGGAGTTGTGGGCTATTTGGGTGTACTCGGTTTGCTCTGTGCTAAGTTCCGTTTGCTCAAGCAATTGCAGCATACCGAGCACACCGTTCATTGGTGTGCGCAGTTCATGACTCATCATGGCAAGAAAGTCTGATTTGGCCTGATTGGCACGTTCCGCCTCTTGCTGTGCATGCTGCAGCTCTGAGGTGTACTTTTGCTGGCTCAATTGTGCATTTTGTAACGTTTTGCTGAGCATATTGATGTGGGTGCTCAGTTCGCCAAGCTCACCGCTATTGATATCAGTTAAGGCTGGTGTGTCGTAGAGGCCATCATCAAGGCTTTGTAGTTTTTTACGCATCGCTTGGATGGGGGTGGATAGGCTACGCGCCAGTAAGTATGCCAGCGCCCAAATTAAAAACAGTGTCAGTAAAATCAACCAAAGAGCGCGAAGTAAAATATCTAACTGCTGTTTTTTAAGGGCACTATCAGTCATCCCTATCAATACATGGCCGATCACTTCTTCTTTGCTGGGTGTTTGCACGGGCGCTATTGAAGATAAAAATAAAGGATCAAGTGCAATGGTTTGACGTGTGATCTGTGCTTGGAAGGTGAGTTCAGGGCTGATTTTTACCTGATCTTTCTCGATGCGTGTTAAGCGTTGATCGTGGTTGCCATAGATTTCAATAAAAGCAATATGCGGGTGTTTTAATAGGCCTTTTAGCATCGGCTCAAGCACTTGTAAATTGCCAGAAATAACACTGAATTCTGCGGCCGGCGCAAGCTGGCTCGCAATCAGCTGACCAGCATTGGCCAGTTCTTCTTGTAAGTTTTGTAAGCGTGCCAAAGTGAAATAACCGGTCAACAAAAAAGCGATCAGTACCGCAGGTAACAGGCTGACAAACAAGGTGTGTCGGTGAATACTACCGGCCAAGATTTTTTTCATGGTGCAGTCCTGTGCTGCTTAAGCTGCTCTACTAGATCTGTGACCTGAGGCGTTTCAATACTCAGAGAACGTGCAACCTGTGGATTGAACATGATTTTAAATTCTTCAGGGTAAAGGCTGTGCGGCCAAGTCTCTGTTGGTGTTTGGAGAAGCTTTTGCAAGCTCCGCAACCAGTCATCTTTATCGCTGTAAGTGGATGCTAAACTGCCCGCTTTGATAAACACAGCGGTGGGGCCGATCAGTGCTTGTTTACGTGCATAGCTGCTCAGAAGGATACTTTTTATCGTTGCAGGGTTGTAAATTTCTGCGTCATCGATGCCCAGTAAAACATCAGTTTTATTCAGTAAGCGTGCGAGGCTGCGTGCATCATAGCTGTCAGGCCAATAATAGGTATGCAAACTCAGGTCTTGCGCTTGTATGGCCTGCTTGATCTCTGCTAATAAGAATGAACTGTGATTGCCATACAGCACACCAATATTTTTACGACCCGGCAGCATGCTTTTTAATAAAGCGATTTGTCGCTCAATCGGCGGATCACTCCAGAGAAACGTTAATTTTTGTGGCTGCTGGTTAGTGATACGCCGATATGCTTGTACACGACTGACTTGCATAATAAGTGTAGCGGGTGCGCTTTGCGTAAGCTGTAAACGCCAATCCAGTAGTGCTGGACCCAGTAAAACAAGGCGCGTATCTGCGGCGAAATCGCTTTGCGCTTGCAGCTCGGAGCGTGGCATATATTCAACACTTTGCAGAGGTAGGGCGCGCGCCAGTTCGTCAGCAAAATTACGTACAGCTGGACTGTCCTGCTCTGCACTTAAAATAATCTGTGCATGCAAGGGCGCATTGCTGCAAAAGAGCAGGTAGAGCATGCACACTAAGCGCAATAGATAAGCCGGCATAGCCTCTTTAAAACTCCAGCTGCAGGGTGGCGTAAACCCTGTCGTGAGCATTGTCTTTATTATTGGTATGACCTATGGGCTGGTTGTTCAGAGTTTTTTGCAGGTTGCCAGCAAGGGTGAGACGCTTATCGCCCCAGTCAAACTGTTTAGCCAGACGCAACGTTGTCAGTTGTAAATCTTTTTTATCCAGTTGCTGCGCAGCAAAATACATCAGGCTGCTGCTCCAATTATTCTGCCAATTGTGTAGCCAAGTGAATGAGCCGCTGTGTGGCGGCGATATGTTTTGATCCAGCGAGTTAGTGGCGCGTTCTTTAATATAAGCATAACTCAGGCGCAGACGATCCTTGCGCGTGGCTTGCCAATTGCTCTCAAATTCACTGCCATAGAATTTTATATGATCACCGTTGCTCAGGTTAAACGCCCCTAAGTTCGGTTTATGGCTGATCATACGGCTGATTTTCTCTTCAAATAGCTTAATATCAATCGATAAATTTTGCGCAGCGAAGTGGCCGTTGTAACCCAGTTCATAGGCTTTTATTTTTTCTTGCTTAAGCTGACCGCTACTTTGCGCGCTAATAAAAAAGTCAGCTGTGCTGCCTAGACTGACCTGTGGGCGTAAATCATGCACGCGATAGCGCCAATGCGCATGGTTTTCAAACATATCCGGTGAGCGTACTGCCTCGCTGTATACCGCTCGCAAACCGTGTGCTGGGGTAAATAAGTAGTTGACGGCGAGGCGTGGTGCAAAGGAGCTACCATTGGTGCTGTCGTGCTCGAACATGCCACCGCCTTGTAGCAACCAATGTTCAGTGGCATACCACTCGAACTGACTGAAAGCGCGAATAATATCTTTGCGCTGGCGGCCATTTAAAAATGTTTGTGAGCGGGCTTGGTCATAGCGATAACTTAAACCGCTGATCAGACGCAGGCTGTCGGAGACACTGTAGGTGTCTTGCAGCTCTAAATCAAAGCGGGCCTCGCGGCTATTTTCAGTGATCAGACCACAGCTGTGATCAAGAAAATCACCTGGTTTTGGCATTTTGGAAATCAGCCAAGATTGCAATGTGATTTGGCTAGCGCTGGGATTGCTGATAGGTTTTTTATTGAGTAAGTCTTCGCGCTGCTTTGGAGATGAAATCTGCCACAGCTCATTCAGCTCAGGACTAAAACTGATTTGCGCATCACAGGCGCGCCATTCACGCAGGCGTTGCCACTGCTGGGCATTGGCTTGTAGCGAAATACTATGCTGGGAGTTGACTGCAGCAGTCCAGCGTAGACTGCCTGCATAATCTTTTGCTTGCACATCCGAGTTGGAGTCTTGCTCGCTGGGCGTAGGGTTGATTTGATTTGCAAACACAGAACGGTAGTTATTATTAACTTGATTGCTGCCTTCTTTAAACGCCAGTTGCCAATCAATGCTATTGCGTTCATCAAGTTGATGGTTGGCACGCAAGTTAAAGCGACTAAGACGCCGCCCATCACGAAAATTTGTAGCATCCTTGCGCGTGTCAAAACCATTATCAGTCAGCCCCGATAAGGATAAACGCATATCGCTACGCTCAGTGTGCCAGGCTTGACGCGCGTACCAATCACGAATGCCATTTTCACCTAGGTTGCTCTTAAGCACTGTGCCATGAGCGTCCTTAGCGGGCAGCGTAATGATATTGATCACGCCAAGTAGGGCGTTGGCTCCGTAGCTGACGGTATTGGGGCCGCGAAACACTTCAATGCGCTGAATATCTTCAATGGCCACCGGTAAGTCAGACCAATCCACTTGAGCAAAGCCGGCACGGTACACGGAGCGACCATCGATCAGCACTTGTAAGCGCCGCGCTTGCCCTGGGCTGCTGCCATGGTAGTTGACAGTGGTTAGATTGCCGCTGTCGGGCGTAACCAGCATGCCGGGCACAAGGCGCAACACGTCGGTGATATTGCGTGCACCGCTGGCGACAATCAGCTCACGGTCAATTGTGCTAATGCTGCCCGGTACTGCTGCCGGAGGCTGGTATAAATGAGTGGCTGTTAGCACTTCTGGTACAGCGTGATCATTGACAAATAAGTCGCTGGCATAAGCACAATGAATCACGCCAAGGCTCAGGGGCAATGCCAGCAATACCTTTGCTTTTAAATACAAACGCTTTGAATGCAGGAGCAGCAAGGGCAGGCCTCATATTTTAAGAAATAAAACGAACGATAGTTTAACTGAAAATGTTAAACACTGGTTATGCTTGAACAGCACCGTATAATGACGCAATCGCCAACCTATGGCAGAAGAGAAGAAAAGCATGCGAATAAAAAAACCGATCGCTGTGGTGGGTGGCGGCAGTTTTGGTACTGCCCTGGCTAATTTACTGGCCAGTAATCAACACCCTGTACGTTTATGGATGCGTGACGTGCAACAGGCGCAAGCGATTAATGAGCATAGGCAGAACCCGCGTTATTTAAAAGGCGTGCCGGTACTTGAGAGTGTTTTAGCAACAACCGACTTGGCCGCTGTTTTGGCTGAGTGTGATTTGGTTTTTGTAGCTTTACCTTCCACTGCGTTGCGTAGCGTGCTGACTCCATACGCTGATGCGTTGCGCGATAAAATGCTCGTCAGCACTACCAAGGGGATTGAAGCGCATACCTTCTTATTAATGAGTCAGATTTTAGAAGATATTGCGCCGCAGGCACGTGTTGGCGTGTTGTCTGGACCTAACCTTGCCCGTGAGGTGGCCGCACATGCACTGACCGCAAGTGTTGTGGCTAGCGAAGATGAAGCCTTATGCAGTGAAGTGCAAGCGGTGTTGCATGGACCAACTTTCCGTGTCTATGCCAGTCGTGACCGCTTTGGTGTTGAACTGGGCGGTGCGCTGAAAAATGTATATGCCATTATTGCTGGTATGGCGGCGGCCATGGGCATGGGGGAAAACACTAAGAGCATGTTGATCACCCGAGCCTTGGCTGAGATGACCCGGTTTGCGGTCAAGCTTGGGGCCAATCCAATGACGTTTTTGGGTTTGGCTGGCGTGGGTGATTTAATTGTGACCTGCACATCACCGAAAAGCCGAAATTATCAGGTAGGCTTTGCCTTAGGCGAAGGCTTGAGTCTTGATGAGGCGGTTGAGCGTTTGGGCGAAGTAGCTGAAGGGGTCAATACATTAAAAGTACTTAAGGCTAAGTCACAAGAGCTGGATGTATATATGCCGCTCGTGGCAGGTTTGCACGCAATTTTATTTGAAGGACATACATTAGAGCAGATTATTGGTGGGCTGATGAGTGGTGAGCCTAAAACTGATGTTGACTTTATCTCCATTGATGGCTTCTAAACGAGGGTTTACAGAATGACAACACCAGAAAAAACCATCCGCCGCGAATCAATTATTTTACGCGTATTGTGGATGCTGTTATTTCTTTTGGTATGGCAAATTGCTGTGCCACTGTTAGGTATTTTAGTGGTTGCACAACTCTTATACCGTTTGTTTTATGGTGCGCCCAGTGCACATTTTATGAGTTTTGGCGACAGCTTGAGTCAGTATTTGGCGCAAATAGGCCGTTTTGCCGTGTTTAATACCGATGCTAAACCGTGGCCCGTGGCAGATTGGCCGCAAGCCCGTGCTGCTGAAGGTGAGGCTGCACATGTGGCTAAAAGCAAAAAGACTGCTGCAGCACCTGTTGCTGTATCTGAGTCAGCAACTGAGACTGAGGGCGCTGCTTCTGCAGCTGCTTCTGCAGCTGCAGCTGCAGAAGCAGAGGTAGTAGAAGAAGTAGTAGACGAAGTACTAGAAACAGAAATAGCAGAAGCAACAGAAGCAGAGCTAGCAATTGCTGATGAGCAGACGAAGGATGAGCCTAAGCCATGAAACTCTGGTTATTAAGGCATGGTGCTGCAGAGCCCTATCAACGCCATGACGCGGAAAGGCAGTTGACTGAGCAGGGGCGCGAGCAAGTCTTGCAGGCTGCTAAGTTCCTAGCTGGCGTGCAGTTTGATCGCGTACTCTGCAGTCCTTATGTGCGAGCCCGACAAACTGCCGAGCTGTTATGTGCGACATTGCAACATCAGGGTAGTATTGACATTGTGCCTTGGCTAACACCTGAGGACGATGCACGAAATGTGACGCGTAAACTCGATGGCTATCCTGTAGAAAATCTGCTGATTGTCGCTCATCAGCCTTTATTAGGTATGCTCGCCAGCTGGTTGGTTGATGCTGATCGTCAGCATGGATTACCACTGAATACGGCCAGTGTGGCGTGCTTAGAGGGTGACTTTATTGGCGCCGGGACCATGCAGTTGCGCACTTTGCAACATGTGCAGGCCTAAGTTACCCCGGCCTCTATTTTAATAATAACTAAGGAGTTTCGAGTGTTAGCTTCTGCTCAAGAAATACGTATTCAATTGCCACATATTGATCTGGCGGCACGAGTCTATGGCCCAGAAGATGGCCGGCCAGTATTAGCCCTGCATGGTTGGTTAGATAATGCCATGACCTTTGATTTACTTGCGCCCAAGCTGCAAGGTTTACGCATCGTTGCGATTGATATGGCTGGGCATGGTCATTCAGGACACCGTGCACCAGGTGCTGGTTATCAGCTGTGGGATTATGCTTTGGATGCGTTGATGGCAACTCAGCAATTGGGTTGGGAGCGGTTCTCTCTGCTTGGGCATTCATTGGGCGGCATTATCAGCGTGTTAATTGCAGGTGCAGTACCTGAGCGTATTGAACGGGTTGCTTTGATTGACGGTTTAGTGCCAGATACCGGTGAGGCCGATAAAGCAGCAAAGAAACTCGGTCAAGCTTTACTGGCGCATATTGATTTGGCAGCAAAAAAGAAAACAATTTATGAATCTATTGAGCAAGCCGTGCAAGTACGTATGCGCGGTTTTATGCCAGTCAGTCAGTTAGCCAGTGAGTTGCTCGCGCAGCGTGGCTTAAGTCCGGTTGCAGGTGGTTATAGTTGGAGCAGTGACTCGCGTTTAACTTTGCCTTCACCGCTGCGCTTGACCCGCGCTCATGCGGCAGCCTTTGTGCATGCGGTGCAGTGCCCGATGAGTTTGATTTTAGCTGAGCAGGGGGTTTTGACAAAAGAACCTGATTTTATGAAGTTTCTCAGCACTTTAAACTTAGATGTGCAACGCTTGCCGGGCGGGCATCATCTGCACCTTGATGATGAGCAAGGCGCACAGGCTGTTGCTGAGTGCGTGCAGACGTTTTTTGCTGGCGGTTGAACATCGTTAATAGTGTCAATAAGCACATTAAAGCTGACAGTCACTGGAGCCGCTATGATTGATGTATATACTGCAAGTAGCGCAATACTTATCAAGTATCCATTGCGTTAAAAGAGCTGGCGCTGCTGTAAAGGAAGGCTTACGTGTGTCGATTCGCACTACAGTGAATCAGGGCACCATACAAATTGCACAGACTATGTTGGTAAAGTGATAATGCACAATTGGATGTATAAAACGGTTATAGCCGCATTACTAACGGCACTCGGCAGTACAGTGTCTGCCAATGATTTTTCGGCGTTGTTGAGCCTTGAACATTTGCGTGATGCCAAAATCATTAGCCAAGAGCATCAAGAGGATGTAGAGAAAATCTACCCCAAAGGTTCCGTACGTCGTATCAGTGGCAAAATGCGTTATAGCGGCGAAGTGTTGGTGTTCGGCTCAGTTGATATATTGACTGTGCAGTTGGCGCCTACGCACGAGGCGCTGGATGCCTTTAATGCCAGTCGCCAGTTATTGCAGGATGAGCAAGCACAGATGCTGTATTGGTGTGCTGCGCGAGAGTGTGGCTCAAGCAGTCTATGGGCCAATCAAGTATTTGCTAATTCACGCTTATATGGTCCTGATGATCGACAAGCCTATGCGTTGTTTCGTTTAGCGGGGGAGCAGCAAGCCAGTTTAGTTGCCGTGTATGCGATCACGCGTGGTAATGGTCGTGATTTTTTGCATTTTGAGCGCTTCCAAGCAGAACAGTTGCCGGCTGATTTATTTCCAACGCCAACAACGTTAGAACGTCAGCTGAATACCGATAATCGATTGTTTTTGCCTGAGCTCAGCGCCCAACCCGATCCTGTTTGGGTCAAGCTATTGGTGCGCGCTTTGAATCAAAATATCACCATGCGTATCAGTATGGCCGGTGAAAACGCTCAAATCTGGCGTGATGCAATGGTCGAGCATGGGCTTAGATCCACTCGGATCGAGCTTGAGGCCGAGTATACTCAGCCAGGGTTAGTACTGCAGCGTTTACCCTAGCAATGACTTCTACAATGGATACAGAGCATGTTCAGTAATGATCGTTTATTAGGACAAATTTTACTGCTGAGCCTGCTGGGCGCCTGCTTATGGGTACTGACGCCGTTTATGACTGCTTTATTCTGGGCGGCGGTACTGGCGTTTGCTAGCTGGCCTTTAATGCAAATGTTGACCCGTGCTCTGAAAGGCAACGAAAGTTTAGCTGCCGGATTGCTGACTGGCGGTTGGGTGATTATTGTTGCCGGGCCACTGGTGTGGTTGGGCTTTAATATTGCCGATTACATTCGTGCCGGTACGGAGTTGATTAAAAATTTGCGGGTGACCGGTTTGCCCGGCGCACCAGAATGGTTGGTTGATGTGCCAATGGTCGGTGATCGCTTGCTTGAGCTGTGGCAAGCTGTTGACCAGCAGGGTGCGGCGCTATTTTTGACGGTCAAACCTTATATGGGACAGATGGGTAATTGGCTATTGGC